>Ga0209153_1000014_pt1 | contig 88334 bp, 63 predicted proteins | sample GraSoiAngelo_120_FD_185877 | JGI IMG/M metagenome (GOLD analysis project Ga0209153, IMG submission 185877) | Grasslands soil microbial communities from the Angelo Coastal Reserve, California, USA - 14_0919_09_20cm (SPAdes) (version 2) | ecosystem: Environmental > Terrestrial > Soil > Grasslands ... | reverse complement strand
CTAGTCAGTCAAAGCGGGGAGCGCCAAGCGCGATGAGGCTCATTCCTCGAACACCTTTCGGCGCGGTCTGCCGGACGGAAGTGTTGCTCAACTCGAAACGCATCGTGCCTTATGCGATGGCCATTTTGTTTGGCGCGAACGCACTGTTGTGGTGGGGTTGGGGCGCAGCGGCGTACTACGGTGTGGCCACAAACAGCGAGTTCTACATCGTCAGAAACTTCATCGGCTTCTCTTTTCTAACGCTGCCGCTTTTCACCGCCGTCATCATGGGCGATCCTGTGATCAGAGACTTCCGGCTTGACGTTGCCCCGCTCATTTTTTCCAAGCCCGTGAGTCGCGCCCAATATCTGCTCGGCAAATTCTGCGGCAACTTCTTCGTGCTCGTCGCCTGTCAATCGGCATTCGCGTTGATGCTGCTTGCGCTGCAAGCTGGCAACAAGGCCGGCATGCTCGTGCAACCCGTCCGCGTGTGGCCCTACTTCAAACACTTCTTTGTCTTCGTCGTCATCTCACACCTGGCGCTGGCCGCTTTCTACTTTACGGTCGGCACGCTGACGCGCAATGCCAAGCTCGTCTATGCCCTCGCCGTCTCGTTCTATCCGCTCTACATTGCGTATCAGGTCTTCATCTTAAAGAGCCGGCCCGCGCGTTGGCGTGCGCTGCTCGATCCTTTGTTGACGAACTGGATGGACGGCTTCGCCAGAGGTCGCAGCGCCGACTGGTTGAATCAACTCACGATCAGTTACGACGCCGGACTGCTCATAAACCGCGCGTTCATGCTGCTCTCAGCCGCCGCCTGCCTGACGATCCTTGCCTTGCGCTTCGCCAAAGCCGAGCGGCGCACGCAAGCAACCGCCGGGCATGGCTTCGCCACGCTCAATCTCGCGCCGCCCGTCGAGCGCCTTGACGCGACCGAAAGTTTCACGCCGTCGCGCGTGGAGCAGGCGGGGCCGACCGCGCCGGAGAAAGTCGCTTTGCCTGTGAGCAAGACGGCGGGCGCAGGCGTTGGCGCGAATGTGAAAAAATTGCGCGCGGCTTTGAGTCTTGAGTTTCGCCTGTTGCGCGCGGAACGAAGTCTGGTGTTGATTGTTCCGCTCGTCGTCTTTTTCTCAACTCTGGAACTAGCCTTTTATCAGACAGCGCCCGCGCCGTCCTACACCGCCGCTTACGCAAGCAGCACGGCGCAGGCGTTGTTGCTCTTTCTGTTCGGCCTCACGGTCTTCTACACGGGCGAAGCCATGCATCGTGATCGTGAGTTGAGAGTTGAGCCGCTACTGTGGAGCGCGCCGACGCCGAACTATGCGCTGTTGCTCTCGAAGTTCTTGGCCACCGTCCTGCTCAATCTCGCGCTCATCGCATCGGTCGCGCTTGTGGCCATCGGCTTGCAGCTTTACAAGGGCGACGCCCCTGTTGCACTGTCGGGCTATCTGCTGGTCTATTTGGTGATCTTGCTACCGAGCGTAGTTGTGATCGCCGCCTTCGCCGTGCTGCTCAACGTGCTGTTGCGCGATAAATACCTGACCTATGCCGCGAGCATCGCAATCGGCGGCGGGCTGTTTTACCTCTACAGCCAAGGCTACAGAAATTGGCTCTACAATCCTGTGCTATATCAACTGTGGACTTACACCGATCTCACGAGCGCGGGCAGCCAACGGACACGAATCTTCGCGCACAGACTTTACTGGCTCGCCATCGCCTGCGCATGTCTGGCGCTCGCGCACATTCTGTTCCAGCGGCGAACAACGAAAGGCTGGCTGGTTAAAGGGCAACTCAATGGCATAGCTCGGTCGCTGCTGGTGGTAGTCGTATCAATTGCAGTTGCCGTCGTGGCGAGCTTTATTATGATGGCGCGCTAAATAAAATGAGGAACGAATCAGCACCTCGACCTATCGGCCTCACCGCGCTCAGCATCTTCTTCCTGTTCGGCGCGTGCGCGAGTTTCCTCTCTTTCGTGTCGCTGTTCTGGCCGGGAAGTTTTCTCGAACCGATGTGGCGACTCAACCCGCGTGCGCGCGTAGCCTTTGGCGGCATGGGTATGTGGGCGGTCGTGTTGATGGGCGCTGTCTGCGCGGCTTGTGTGACGGCAGCGGTGGGTTTGTGGCGCGGCGCGCGTTGGGGTTATCGATTGGCGTTCGCGCTCCTCGCGATCAATCTGTTGGGCGACATCACGAACGCAGTGACCGGCACAGAACCTAGAGCGGCGCTCGGCATCCCCATCGCGCTTGCGTTATTAGCTTATCTGTTAAGCCGGCGCGTGCGTCGCTTCTTCGCGCGCTCGGCCGGCGGCTAATAATTTATTCTCACCGACAAGCCAAACGCGGTCACGTGCTTCATTAGCCGTGACCGCGTCGGTTAAAAGAATTTTCTTTCCGTCAGCTTAAACCCACTTATTCTGCTTGCCGAGCCGGCGCATCTTGCGTTTGACCATCTGGCGTTTTAAGGGCGTCGTGTGGTTGATGAAGACAATGCCGTCGCAATGGTCTGTCTCATGAAGCATGCAGCGCGCGGTCAACTCCATGCCGTCAAGCTCGAACCGTTCGCCGCGCCCGTCCTGTGCCGTGACGACCGCGCGCAGGCTGCGCTCGACCGGAAAGAAGATGCCGGGAAACGACAGACAGCCCTCGTCGCCCGTCTGCGAGCCTTCGACGCGCATGACCATCGGGTTGATGAGCACGACACGCTGCTTCGGGTCTTGCCCGCCCGAACAGTCCATCACGAACAGACGCCTCGACACACCGACCTGCGGCGCAGCCAGACCGACACCACGCGCCGCATACATCGTCTCAAACATATCCGCGACGAGCCGCTTTAATTTCGCGTCAAACGCCACGACCGGCTCGCCCGGCGTCTCCAACACCGCATGCGGATACTTAACGATCTCCAACAAAGCCATCTTAAACTTCCTACTCGAATAGACTGACGTGCGCGGCAATAAGATGCGCCTCGCAAGCCGGGCGCTGTTTTCGATTTTAAGCTAAAAGCACAGGCTTGTCAGCCTGTCAGGTCATGCTGATAGCTGAAAGCATGCGGCAAAAGGACGCATAAGCGCGACAGGGGCGCGTATTTACTTCGCTGCTGCCTGTATCTGCTACAGCGATGGGGCTTAGCGTCACACCGGCAGAGGTCTTAGCAGCCCGCGCAACGCTTTTGTCTCACCATACAATGACGTTGTCCGGCGAGACAACGTTACTACATCATCATGCGATGTCATTGCATGGCAAGACAACGCTTTTGCATGGTCATGCAATGATGTTGTCTCGCCATGCAACGCTATTGGATGTCCATACAATAACATCGTATGACCATGCAAAAGCGTTGGGGCGTGGGCGCACGGCTTTGAGCGGTGCGCGCGCGACGATTTAAGGCGTGCGGGGGTCTTTGTGCGAGCGGAAAAAATGATTGCGTCGGGCTGTTATGCAGCGTAGAATCGGGCGTCCTTGCGCGACTTCTTAGTTACTCACGAAAGGAAGAACAGAGATGGCACGAAACCAGACGCGGCGCATCGCGCCAGCGATCCTGCAAGCGGATCGTGAAGCCCTACAAGCCTTGAAAGGGATGGGCGACAACTATAAGCCGGCCAATCCAGTCTATACGGTCGAGCAGTTGCAGACCTTGCAACAACAGATGGACGCTAAGCAAGAGACCGAGACGCAGAAGGCAGCCGATGCGGCCGCCGCGCGCGACGAAGCGGCGGCGGGCGAGTGGGATTTTCACAACGGCATGCTCGGCGTGAAAGAACAGGTCATTGCTCAGCATGGCAAAGACTCGGCACAGGTGCAGGCGCTCGGCCTAAAACGCAAGTCCGAGTACCAAGCACCCAAGCGCAAGGGCAAGACGAACGGCGGGGGGAAGTAATACAGATCAAGGAGTGACGCACCGCGGCCCGCACACATGCGCAAGGACGTGCGGGCCGCAAACCTTCAGTTAGGAGAGAACATCTAGCACTTCAATGCCGACGAGTTGATCGTCGTGGTAATCAAACACTACCCCCTCGTCCCACTTGCTCTCGCTCCGATTCGCGCGCAACTCCGAGAGACGCACATAGAGAGTGTCCGCTTCTTCATCGTATTCGAGTTGCACGGACGCGCCGACGGGCAGCGTCACGCGCCGAGCGGCAGCAGCCAGTAGCTCTGTCTGATTAGGGGTTACTGTTCTTGTGCGCGCCATATCACCAGCCTCTCGTCAAAGTCAGCTTCGAGGGTCGCTGTGATTATAAACCCGTCGGCTTGGCTTTTAAACTCCCGATAGGCGATGTGCAGATAATGGTCGGGGCCAAGCGCGAGCACAGCCACATAAACCTGCCCTGTCTGCCCACGTCGGCCGCGCCGCCCGCGCAAGATCACCGTCGGATGCTCAACCGCAGTCAAGGTCGCTTCAAGGTAGCTAGTCATGTGTGGTCGCCGGTCAACGATATGCTCCCACCGCTCCTCAGTCAGTCGAATAGGAATGCCATTGATTGAATTAACGACGGCGAGAATCATGACGACACTTTACCATTAGCCTCAACGTTCACGTCGCCGCACTCATCCACGCCAACGCCGCCCCCTCGTTCTGCTCAATCGCCAACTCAACGCCGCGCTTGGCAATCTCAAGGAGACGTTTTGATTCTCGATGCGCTTTGATTGCGTCTTGGATAATCTTGATAATCTCTGACTGAATCGTAATGAGCCGATCAGGTATTTTGATTGACAATAAATCTTCCTGCATAAAGCGCGGATGATTAGAACCGGACTGACACCACCTTAATATCTGCTGCACAGGTAGCGAGCGAAGATAGACGAGTAACAATTCAGCACTGATCACTTTGTTACGTGGACGCAAGACAATAAACTCGGACGAGCCAACGCAATTCGAAGTTTCTGACACATCAGCGAGTGCGATTTCTTTGAGATACGAACGCAGGCGAGAAACTAAGATATCTCCTTTCTTAAAACGATTCTTAGTGCTGCCTAACTCAAATGCAGGGATTGCTTCTTTCTCGTCAAGGAAGAATTGCAGGGCATCATCAAGATCGTAATTTTGGACTGATTCATTGGAAACACTTTGCAGAGGGTTTAAGGTTTCTTCGACTGAAACGAAATGCTGACCAACTGACTGTCCGGGCATCTTCGCTAGATGATCAAGCACGCGCTGTTTTTCTGGATGGTAATACTCCGCATCAAGCCTGCCTGTGCTGCCGAAACTCGCCGCGAATGATTTGACGGCAATCGTTTCTTCCGTCGGCTGCCAATCCTGCAAGCCGAGTTCGGCCAGCAAGAGGCTTTCGGCTTCGGCGTACAGGGCTTTGCTCTGTTCTTTCAATTCAATGCTTTTTTCAAATGTGAATTTAATTTGCTCCTGAAATGGCGAAGCTAACAATGGAATGAACAATTCTTTGCAATCAGTAAGATTCAAGTGCATTTGAATGTTGCCGGTAAACCACCGCCGCATCTGCGTGAGTCCATATCTTGAATTAAAAAACGTAACTAAATAGTGGCTGTTACATTTTGAGTTTGTTTTCAACTTGACGGCGATTGTGTCTTGCGAGGTATTACATTCTTCAAGAGTGACTAAGGAAGCAGCAGGATAAGCGGTCTTGGAAAGAATCACATCATTTCTGATTAATGCTGTCTCTTGATTGTTCTCATGCTCAGCTTCGGGAATAAAGATAATGTCATTCTCATCAATCACCATATTCTTCAAGTTTGAAATTCTGATAAAAGGAATCCCGCTTTCAACATAACAATCCGCGCTTATATCAAAGATGCCTTTCTTTATTGAAACAGCTTCATTATTCAATGTGCTGAAGTCTTTTTGCTTCAACAATACTTCCGTTTCGAGATAAATCTTCTGATACATTTCAGCATCAATCCGCAGCCCTGCGGAAACTTCACTTAATTTCAACTCCGTCGCTTCCAGCCCGTCCAACATAGCTTTGTACTTCGCTTCGTCGGGCGGGCTTAGACGAAAAAACTTAGTCGCTCCTTCTTTGCAAATTCGATGAACGCCTCGGCGATGCCGTCCTCCGTCAAGCCGTCATGATTGAACAGGTCGTGCTCCACAATGCGGTGGTCGTGCCGGTCAAGCACGTGCTGCCCGTCGCGCATCAACTCGATCTTGTCGCCGGAATTGTCCTTGCCCGGCTTGCGCTGCGTCGCAAAGAAGATGTTGTAATCTGCGACGCGCGGGCATAACGCGCCCGCCGCCGCGTCGTCGTTCCACTTCTGCACCAATAGCACGCTCGTCTTTGTGCCCGTGTGCGGCTTGAACGTATTCCCGTGCAAGCCGACGACGGCGAGGATGCGGCAGCGTGCCGCGATGTACTCGCGTATGCGCTTGTCCGACGAATTGTTGAAGCGCCCTTGCGGCAACACAATCGCCATGCGCCCGCCCGGTTTGAGGAAATCAAGATTGCGCTCGATGAACAGGATGTCGCGCCCGACGTTCGACTCCAGACGCCCGTTCGCCTTGTGCCCCAACTCGTAGCGCGCGATCATGCGCTGCTCCTTGATGTCGCCCGCAAACGGCGGATTCGCCATCAGCACGTCGAACCCAAACTCCTTGTAGCCGTCGCGCGTTCGCCGCAGACGCTTGAACCGACGGAAGCCTTCGTTGTACGTGTCGCGCCAATCCTCTTGGCTCGTCACCTCGTCCCAACGGTCGAAGTCGAGCGTGTTCAAGTGCAGCACGTTGCTCTGCCCGTCGCCTGCGATCAGATTCAACGTCCGCGCCACGCGCACGCTCTTTTCGTCAAAGTCAATCGCAAACACACGCTCTTTAACGTAGTCCTCGCAACGCGGCGGCTTGCGCTCCATCGTGAACAGATGGCTCGCATCAAGCCCCTCGTCCGCAAGGATGTCGCGCCAGACCTTGAACATGCTATGCACGGTGAAACCGGCCGAGCCAGCCGCCGTGTCAATCAAGAATTCATCTTCTTTCGGGTTGAGCATCTTCACGCACATATCAATCACATAACGCGGCGTGAAATACTGCCCCTTCTCGCCCTTCGACGATTTGTTGATTAGATACTCGAACGCTTCATCAATCACGTCCAAGTTCGAGTTGAACAGCTTGTAGTTCTGCAACGACGAGACGCAGACGGCGAGATGCGAGCGCGACAGACTGATCTTCGCGTCGTCCGAAAACACACCCGGCCATTTCCGCTTCGCGCGGTCGAATAGCTCTTGCACCTTGCGGTACAACTCTGCCTCCGTTTGCCCGGTATTGCGAAATTCAAGCAGTCGCTTATGATTGCGCCAGCCTTCCAACTCATCATAGAGCTTCGTAAAGATCAACTTGAAGACTTCCTCGAACACATCCACGCCCGCGTTCGCCAGCACTTCATCTTCCATGTCGAGCACCTTGTTCTTTAACGACATCTTCTTGGTGCTGTCGCGGTCAACCTTGATCAAGTCGTCAATCGTGAACCGTTCGCTGATGATGTCCGCGAGCGTTTGGTGCGCACTTGGAATGTCCGTGATCTCTTCAAAGTGGTTCGGGTCTTTGCGATGAAAGAAAGAGACTTGCCCGCCGTTTGTCCAGACGCCGATAGGCGAGCCGGTGGCATGGCAGTAAGATTTCAGTTGATCTTTACCGTCTTTGAACTTTGGCTTTTTAAGCTCGACAAGGATATAGGCTGAGGTCGGATGATCTTTGTCGAAGATGACAATGTCGGCGAATCTCGTCTCCGCGCCGAATTTCACCGGATGCTCGACGGCAATGCGCTGCTTCGGATAACCGTATTCATTGAGCAGGCGGCCGAGATAAAGTTGGCGCACAACCTCTTCCGGCTTGAGCCTGATCTCTTTATCGCGGATCAAACACTTCACGTGATAAGTGCTCTTGCCCTTCACTTCGCGCGTAACGATTGCCGCTTCAAAGGCGTCGCGTTCGGCTTCGGTGAACAGGTCAAGGTTGTAGTTCGAGTCTTTGATGATCTGCTCAAGGCTCATGTGTTCTAGTTGTTCACGCTTGTGCGTGTTTGGTCTGAGATAGAGGACGACGAGAAGCTAACCTATAGTTTAGTAATTTCGCAATTGCTCGCAGTAGCCATCGTAGTTGCGGCGCATCTCTATGAGGCTGTCGCCGCCGAATTTTTCGCGCATGGCGGCGGCGAGCGTGAGCGCAACCATCGCTTCGCCGATGACGCCTGCGGCGGGCACGGCTGTTACGTCGGAACGCTCGAAGGCGGCCGCCTCTTCCTGTTTGGTGTCTATGTCAACTGAGCGCAAAGGCCGCCGCAGGGTCGAGATCGGTTTGAGGAAGCCGCGCACGCGCAGTTCCGCGCCGTTGGTGATGCCGCCTTCGAGACCGCCCGCGCGGTTGGTCTCGCGTGTGAAGGCGTGCGCCGCATCGTCGTAAAAAATTTCGTCGTGCACTTGCGAACCGGGTAAGCTCACAGCCTCGACGCCCGCGCCAATGGCGACTGCTTTGACGGCCGGAATTGACATCAAGGCTTGCGCCAGCCGCCCATCCAATTTCGCATCCCAACTTGTGTGCGCGCCGAGACCGGGCACGACGCCCTGCGCGACGACTTCAAAGATGCCGCCGAGCGTATCGCCCGCGCGCTTCGTCTCGTCAATCAATGCGCACATGCGCGCCTGTGCATCGGTGTCAGCACAACGTAACGGCGCATCGTCAGGGATGGCAGCGATCTCAGCCCAAGAGATTTCAAGTGGACACTCAGGCACGCCGCCGAGTTGGACAACGTGGCTGCGAATCTCAACGTCGAACGCGGTGAGCAACTGTTTCGCTAGTGCCCCACACGCGACGCGCGCCGCCGTCTCACGTGCAGACGCACGCTCCAACACGTCGCGTAGATCGCGTGCGCCAAACTTCTGCCCGCCCGCGAGGTCTGCATGACCGGGGCGCGGGCGCTTCACACGCCGCGCACGTTCGGGCGCAACGTCGCGCGCCTCCGTCGCCATCACGTCCGTCCAATTCGCCCAATCTCTATTCTCAAGCAACAGCGCGACGGGCGAGCCAAGCGTCTGCCCATGTCGTACACCGCTCACGATCTCTGCGCGGTCACGCTCGATCTTCATCCGCCCGCCGCGCCCGTAGCCCCACTGCCGCCGCGCAAGCTCGCGATTGATCAACTCGACATCACACGCCAAACCGGCCGGCAACCCTTCAACGATTGCGACCAGCATGCGCCCGTGCGACTCGCCTGCGGTGGTGAAGCGAAACATAAAAGCTTAGCCGTGGTCAGTTGTCCGTTGTCCGTTGTTCTTATTACGTCAGTCGTCGGCTGCATCTTTGACATTCAACTTACGCCACAGATACAACGGACAACTGACCACAGACAACGGACAGCTTTACAGTAATTCCTCGCTGAAGATGTTACCACGTCCAAGAATGCCGGCCGGATCGAAGGCGTGTTTGAGCGCGGCCATTTGGCGCAAGTGCTCGCCGCCGTAGAGGGCGCGCAGGTATGCGCGTTTGAGTTTGCCGACGCCGTGTTCGGCAGAAATTGTGCCGCCGAGTTGGACGGCGCGCTCGATGAATTGCCCGTAGATGGCGCGCGCTTGTGCGGCTTCCTTGTCGTCGCGCGGCAGGATGTTGACGTGGACGTGATTGTCGCCGATGTGGCCGAAGATGACATACTGCAAGCGGCTCGCGCGCAGTGTGTCTTGATAAAAACGTAGCATGCCGGCGAACGCATCATCGGGCACGGCCATGTCGGTCGAGACTTTGCGCTGGCCGTGGCGTGTGAGCCATTCGTTGACGAGCACGGGCAGTTGATGACGAAACTCGCGCAAGCGCGTTTGATCTTTTTCGTCGGTCGCAAACCACGAATCGTCGAGCAGCGCGCGATGCGCTTCAAGCAGTGCGAGCCAAGCGGTCAGCAACTTCTCTTCCGTCTCGGCCGTCGTCTCCTGCTCAAAGAAGATCGCGCCCTGCGCGCCGACGGGCACGCGCGGCTCGTGCGTGCGCAAAAACTTCAACGACTCATCATCGAAATATTCAAGCGCCCGCGCATCAACGTCGTCGTCGCGCCCACCAGCGCGTGTGCGCAGCGACAATTCACGCGCGGCGCGGACGAACGCGAGCAGGTCTGCTTCGTCCTTGAAAAAGACGACGCCGCTCAAGACGCCCGCAGGTTTCAACAGAAGCGACGTTTCAATCTCCGTGATGACGCCGAGTGTGCCCTCGCTGCCGATGAAGAGATCGAGCGCGTCCATCTCCGGCGCGACGAAATAACCGGCGACGTGCTTGCGCGTCTGCGGCATGTGATAAGTGGGCAGTTGCGCTTCGATGCTGCGCCCGCGTGCGAGTGGAATTGAGAAGCGACCGTTTTTGTCAGCATGAATCACGCCGCGTTTGAGATCGAGCACGTCGCCTGTCGCCAGCGCGATCTTTAATCGCTGAACGTAGCGGCGCGTCGGGCCGTATTTGAAGGTGCGCGCGCCCGAAGCGTTCGTCGCCACCGTGCCGCCCATGTAGCAACTCCACTCGGTTGGGTCGGGCGGATAGAACAGCCCACGCGCCTCGACCGCACGGCGAAACTCTGCGAGCGTCACGCCCGCTTCAACGACAGCGCGCCCGCCGTCCGCTGCTTTTACGATCTCGCCAATGTGATTGAGCTTGTCCGTCGCCAACACGATGCCGCCGAACGGCACGCGCCCGCCGACAATCCCTGTGCCCGCGCCCGCGACTGTGACAGGCGTGCACGTCTCGCTCGCGTCAAGCAGCAGCGTAGCAACTTCCGCCGCGCTCTCAGGCCAGACGACGCGCGCAGCATGACCGCCGGCCATGTTGCTGGCGTCAACGAGATACGATTGCATTTCGTCGGGCTGCGCTTTGGTCAACATCACAGGCGGCTTTATGTCATCGTCAGTTCGCGCTCGCGCAGGTACTTGATGCGGTCGCGGAGTTCGGCGGCGCGCTCGAACTCCATCGCTTTGGCGGCGTGGCGCATCTCGGCTTCGAGGCGGGCGATGGTGCCGTCAATCTTGTCGCGCGAGTAGTCTTCAAAGGCTTCGAGTTCGAGCGGGACTTTGAAGTAGTCGGCTTCATAAGCCGTGACGAGCGTGGATTCAATGGCCTTGATGATGGTCTGCGGCGTGATGCCGTGCTCGCGGTTGTATTCGATCTGGATGGTGCGGCGGCGATTGGTCTCGTCAAGCGCGCGGCGCATCGAGTCGGTGATTTTGTCTGCATAGAGGATCGCCTTGCCGCTGGCGTGGCGCGCGGCGCGACCGATGGTTTGAATCAAGGAGGTCTCGGAGCGCAGGAAGCCCTCTTTATCGGCATCAAGGATGGCGACGAGCGAGACTTCAGGCAGGTCGAGACCTTCGCGCAAGAGGTTGATGCCGACGAGCACGTCGAACTCGCCGCGCCTGAGGTCGCGCAGGATTTTGATCCGTTCAAGCGTTTCGATGTCGGAGTGCAGGTAACGGACGCGCACGCCGACCTCGGCGAAGTATTCAGTCAAGTCTTCCGCCATCTTCTTCGTCAAGGTCGTCACGAGCACGCGCTCGTTGCGCTCGGCGCGTTGGCGGCACTCTTCGAGCAGATCGTCGATCTGCCCTTTGACGGGGCGCACATCAACCTCCGGGTCGGTTAAACCCGTCGGGCGGATCAGTTGCTCGACCGCCTCGCCGCCGGTCTTGGTCAACTCGTAAGGGCCGGGCGTGGCAGAGACGTAGATGGTCTGGCCGACGCGCTGCTCGAACTCTGTGAAATTGAGCGGGCGGTTGTCCATCGCACTCGGCAAGCGGAAGCCGTACTCGACGAGCGTGCGCTTGCGCGACTGATCGCCGTTGAACATGCCGCGAATCTGCGGGACGGTCTGGTGCGACTCGTCTATGACGACCATAGTGTCGCGCGGCAGATAATCGAGGAGCGTCGGCGGCGGCTCGCCCGGCGCTTTGCCCGTCAGATGGCGCGAATAGTTTTCGACGCCGCGACAAAAGCCCATCTCCTTAAACATCTCAAGGTCGTACATCGTGCGTTGATGCAGGCGCTGCGCTTCGACGAGTTTGCCTTCTTGAATTAGCTTCGGCTCCCACCAATCAAGCTCCGCGCGGATCGTTTTGATCGCGCGCTTCACTGTTGACTTCGGCATCACGTAGTGCGTCTTCGGATAGATCGGCAGCCGCGCCGTGTGTTTTTGCAAAACTTCGCCGAGCAATGGATCAATCGTCGAGATCGAATCGATCTCATCGCCCCAGAGTTCGATCCGGTAAGCCTGATCCTGATAACTCGGATAGACCTCGATAATATCGCCGCGCACGCGGAATGAGCCGCGATCAAATTCAATATCTGAACGCTCGTACTGCAACTCGACGAGCTTTTGCAGTAGCGCGTCGCGGCTCAGCTTCATGCCCGGCTCGACGAAGAGCAGCATGTTGTAATAGGCGTCCGGGTCGCCGAGACCGTAGATGCACGAAACGCTGGCGACCACGATCACGTCGCGCCGTTCAAAGAGCGCGCGCGTCGCCGAGAGCCGCAAGCGATCAATCTCTTCGTTGATCGTCGCCTCTTTCTCGATGTACGTGTCGGAGGCGGGCACGTAAGCCTCCGGTTGGTAGTAATCGTAATAGGAGACGAAATACTCGACGGCGTTTTCGGGAAAGAAGGACTTGAACTCTTGATAGAGTTGCGCGGCAAGCGTCTTGTTGTGTGCGATGACGAGCGTCGGGCGTTGCGTGCGCTGGATGACGGAGGCAACCGAGAAGGTCTTGCCGCTGCCCGTAATGCCAAGCAGCACTTGATCCTTTGCGCCGTCATTTAAGCCCCGCACGAGCGCGGCAATCGCCTGCGGCTGGTCGCCCTGCGGCTCGAAGTCCGAACGAAGTTTGAAAGACATATGCGAATAAAAGCATTAATAAATGAAGAGGGCTATGCGCCACGCTAAGGAGGAATATTAGCTTGTTAATAGGCAGTTGTCACTCGGCCTTGGCCGCTGCGCCGTGCGGTTGCGGCCGAACCTTTTTTATTGATAGGTCGAGGCTTAACCTTTTAGATTTATGCCGTCATTACCAAGTCGGGCTTAACGTCTTGCCAGACCTACAGACCTGTTCGCATGCAACGGCTGGCCTGAACTTCACCTTAAACTTTGATAGCTGGAACGGTTTGACTTTCGCGCCGGGCGTGCAGCGACACAACCAACTTACGCCATGCTCGGCGGCGCAGAATCAGCCCAGCCGATTCTAAACTTAGGGGCCTGCAATGAGTGAGTACAAACATGATGTCTTTATCAGCTACAGTCCACAAGATAAGTGGTGGGTTAATGAAGTCTTGATAGCACGCTTGAACCGGGCACAGATCAGCTATATTGACGAGTACAAATTCGAGCCGGGTGAATTAAAAGTTGTGGCGATTGACGACGCCATCATCTCCAGCCGCCGAGTGCTCATCGTCATCACGGCCGCTTACCTCAACAGCACATTGACTGAGTTCATCAGTTCCGGAGCTTTCTCCCACATGCTCTCGAAGAACAAAGACGAACGGCTGGCCCGCGTGATTCCTGTCTTCAAAGATGAAGTGGACATCGAGGCGCTGCCCCCGCGTATTCAGTCCGTCGTGGCCATCGAGCTATACACGGGAGAGGACGACGAGTGGACGCGGCTCATCACAGCGCTGACGAAAGCCCGGATTGAGGCGGGCGCAATAGCGCAACCATGCCCGCCGCCGGTCGAGCCGCCGCCGGTAGAAAAGCATGACACGCCCGATGTCCTCTACATGCTCTCCGCTTTAGTTGCCAAGCCGGAGGTCGCCGGCCCGCTCAGCGAATTCCAAGACCAATTGGACACGATGCACAGGCAGATCAAAAACCTGAATGATTACAAGGAGCTTCATGACCTGTTCCATAATCTCGAAGGTCTGTATTTGCCGAGCGGCGTCTTTGTCAAAGACGTATCGCCCGATGCCAATGTCGAATGGGACTCGCTCGACGATTTCAGCGATCAGATCAACGATAAAGTCGAAGAGATCGTCGCCCAAGCCATCAGAATAAAATACGCCTCAGCCGATGCCCTTTGGGTAGTGAAGCTGAAAAACGCGGCCCGCGCCCATCAGGCCAACGTGCAGGCTAAGGACATGGCCAAGCTCAAGAGCGCGCGCCAGCGCATCGGCGAAGTGCTTAACCAGCAACCGGCTAAGGTCAACGCTAAATTGGTTGAATTCGCCCGGGTCGTCCGCTTGACCTTGCTAGTGGAAGTGCTGAATCGGATTCACGACAACCTGCGCAGTGCTCCCGATACTGGCGGGCTGGGCATGTTGCAACTCCAAAAGATCAAGGCGAGCGCCGCGCAGGTTGATGACATCGATCTCACGTTGCAGACGGCGCTCTTTATCCATGACTCGCTCCAGCAGACGGATGAAGAACTGCGCCGCGTCGAGGCTTCCGTTGAATCGGACGTTGAGCAAGTGATCGAGGCTTGGGAATATCTTAGCCCCAAGCTGCGCGCCATCTGCGCCACTAAGACCGCCGAGACCGTCAAATGGGAAAAGGACCTCTTGGCCTCTGCGACCGAACTGGAAAATGCCTTTCCGGTTGAGCGGCGCGGCGAGATCAGGAAAGCATTCCGGGGCATCCGCCGGGAGGTGCCCAAAGTCTTCAATATCGTGGACAAGAATCTGCTCGCAAAATGTAAAGAGTTGGAAGAGGAGATCGGCAAGCCGCTCGACAGCTTGCTAGATAGGATTGCCAAACAATGACTAGCCAAACCAGTGTTAAGGCAAACGCACAGGCGGGCCGTTTCCCTTCGCTCTCGGCCCTCAAAGCCGCCAATAACGACCTGCTCAAACTGCGCCGCGAGAACGGCTATTCCTCCGAGTTTCTAAATAAGATCAAGGAGTTCGTCAAACTAGCTCAGGCGACCGGCGCTATGCTCAACGTGGACACAGAGCGCTGGGCCGGCCAGACCCTCTTGGACTATTGGAGTAATTACCTCTACCGCGCCGGCATCAAGCTTGATGAAACAGAGGGCGTGCTCGCCAATTTCGACCCGGAGCTTGCGCCCACGCTCGCCGACTCCTTGCGCCCTTACGTCGGTTTGGCCGCCTTTCGTGAAGAGGCGAAGGACAAGTTCTTCGGCCGGCAAAAACTGGTCGAGGAGATACTCAAGCGGCTCGGTGAGCGACGCTTTCTGGCGGTGCTTGGCCCGTCCGGCAGCGGCAAATCGTCGCTCGTCATGGCCGGGCTTGTGCCCGCGCTCAAAGGCGGAGCGATCAATGCCGTCGGTGACACGCCCGGCAGCAAAGACTGGCGCTATTACCCGCGCGTCGTGCCGGGGGCTGATCCTTTGCTGAACCTCGCCGCGCTCGTCCGCCCCACAACGACGCCAGACCCTAACTGGGCGCAAGCACAAGCGCAAAGTTTCATGCAGGACGCAGGCCATCTAGTGCGCCTGCTCAATGCGGCCGGCAGCGCACCGGCTTTCATCCTCGTTGACCAGTTTGAAGAGATATTCACCTTGACGAGCGATGAGGCTGTGCGTGCGGCGTTCATTAATAACTTGATCAAGGTCGTCGAAGCCACCGACGTGCGGCACACTGTCGTCGTCACCATGCGGAGCGACTTCGAGGAATTCATCACGAAGATCGACAAGCTACAGGCGCTCTACGCAACGAGCAACATCCGCGTCACACCGCTCAGCGCCGCCGAGTTGCGCGAAGCGATTGTGCAACCGGCCGAATCCATCGGGCTGAAGTTTGAAGAAGGCATCGTTGACCAGTTAGTCCATGAGGTGCTCGGCGAGCCGGGCGGGCTGCCGCTCTTACAGTTCACGCTGCTGAAACTCTGGGACAGCCGCAAACAAAACCTCGTCACTTGGGAGGCGTTTCATCAGCTTGGCAGTTGTCGCACGGCGCTGACGCGCGCCGCCGAGCACGTTTACAACGAGCTATCGCCGCCGGATCAGGAGCGCGCCAAGCGCATCTTCCTAAAACTGGTGCGGCCCAGCGCAGGCGTCGAAGTCTTTAACAACCGCGTGCCGCGCGCACAGCTTTACATCGCGGGCGAAGCGCGCGATCACACCGACCGCGTACTCGCTAAGTTCCTCGCCGCCGGTCTGCTCCGCGAAACCGAGATGGACGTGCCCGGCGAGGCCAAGATCGAAGTCGCGCACGAAGCCCTGATCCGGCATTGGGAGACCCTCGATAGCTGGCTCAACGAAGAGCGCGAGCGCATACGCAACCGGCTGCGCTTTGCCGACGCAGCCAAGCTGTGGGACAAGCGCCACCGAGATTCAAGCGCACTCCTGATCGGCAGGCTGCTTGAAGATGCGCAGAAGTTTGAAGACCTAACCCCATTAGAGAAAGAGTTCATCAAAGCGAGTTCTAAACGCCAGCGTGGTTGGAAGCTCATCTTTTATGTAGCGGTGGCGGTGATTCTCATCGGCTCAACTGCTTTTGCCGTCGCATCTGTCATCGGCTATCGACAGGTGAAGGCTGAACGAGACCGGGCCATATTAGCCGAGCACATTTCTTCCTCGCGGCGCTTTGTCGCTTCAAAGCGGCTCGACCTAGCCCTATTGCTGAGCTTAAAGGCGCTCGAATTAAAGGATACCCCCGACGGCCGCAGCAGCCTGTTGGAAGCCTTACAGCAAAGCCCGTATTTGATCGCTTACCTTCCCGGACAGAACAGCCCGGCGGTTGAATTTGCTTTCCATGATGCTGAGCACACGCTGTTCTCGATGAATCAGGATGGGACAATCAACTCATGGAGCACCGAGACACTTAAACCCAACTCCCCATCCGGCAAACAGATCGAACATGCGGTGAGCGTGGCATTCAGTCCTGATCGCCAGAAGGTAGCGGTCAGCGCTCAAGATAAAAACGGTGTGGCGCTCGTGACGCTCATAGACTTATCCACCGGCCAAGAGCTACGCAAGTTCGAGGTAAAGCCGGAAGACGCCGATTCACCGCCCTCGAAGTTACTCTTTAGCCCGGACGGCCAGATTTTAGCGGGCTACATCTCTGCCGATACTAACAAAGTTGTCCTTTGGGACGTGAGCACGGGCCAACAACAACGACGGGCGCTCCCTATTGATCCAGAGGGTTTTTATGAGCTGACCTGCATGGCTTTTAGCACGGACGGCCAGCAGTTTGCTGTCGGCACCGATGAGGACATAATTCTGCTGTGGAGCCGCCAAGGCCAACCGCCCGCCAAACTTAGCAAAAAGGTGAGCAACGCGAACGGGAACTTTACCTCGGGCTTCGGCAGAGGGGTCACCAGTCTGGCTTTTCGCCCGCCGGAAAATAAAATCTTAGTCACCGGGGACGGTGAAAACAACCTCACCTTCTGGGACGTTAAGCACCAGAAACAATTGGGAGAGGTTAGCCAACAAACCCGCAGCAGCGTGACTTCACTGGCCTTCAGTCCTGATGGCAAGCGCTTAGCTTCGGGGAGCGTGGATAATAGCGTCACACTATTGAACACGAGTAACGACAATCCTTTATTCTGGGGCAGTTCTGTGAAAATCGCCGAGCACAGCGGTTCCGTGGTGGCCTTAACCTTCAGTCCTGACGGGACGAAAGTAGTCTCTGGCGACATTAACAAGAATGTGCTTCTCTCAAGCACTAAGAAATTTTGGCGATTCGCCGCGCCGCTGCCCGTTCCTCAGGATGACCATCCTCAGTCACCTTTCGGCACCCGCCTCCTGTCCACTATGACACTAAGTCCAGATGGCAGAATTCTGGCGGCACTGACCAGTGTGAATATTAAAGAGACCGCCCTTGTACTATGGGATGTCGCCGCACGCACGCCACTCCTCAAGGAACCGCTTGCTAGCCCGAGTCCGTCCCCAACGTCCCAACAAACGGATGTGCCATCCGCCAATCAGAGTCAAGCTAGTCGGCCCAAATCACCACTCTCAAACGCGATAGCATTCAGTCCTGATAATAGAACTGTCGCAGCGAGCAGGGGCACGCCCCATGTCATCTTATGGGACATCAGTGCAAGCCCCCCGTCTTCTTGGCTAGTTGATCCAGTAAAGTCAGGAGCCGTCACAGCCTTAGCCTTCAATCCTAGCGCTGCTTCCATGCTGGCGATAGCCAGCGAGGATAATGATGACCACTTCATACTCAACCTTTGGGACGTGGCCGCTAACCATTCGCTTCGCTCGCTCACCGGCCATAAAGATCGCGTGACGTGCATAGCTTTCCGCTCCGACGGCAAAGTGCTAGCGAGTGGCAGCCTGGATGGCTCCGTTATCCTCTGGGACGTGGCCACTGGTCAACAACTCAAACAACTTTTCGTGCGCGAGTCTCAAGCACCGAAGAATAACAGCGCGGACACAAACTCAAATGGGATCGAGAGCATGGCTTGGAGTCGAGATGGCAAAATGCTGACTTGTGGTGACCGCAATAGTATGATCACCCTATGGGATATGGCTGACTTGGCGAACATTAAGCTGTACGCTCAACTCCCAACTCCGCATGATCGCGCCGTTGCCAGCCTCGCCTTCAGCCCAGATAACACAACGCTAGCCTCCGGCGGATACGACGGAACAATTTATCTCTGGGATGTTAAGGAGCGCGAGACTTTGGGGCCGCTCAAGATAGTTGAACGGCCGCTCAAGGTCACGGTCGCTTTCGCACTTGATGGTAAAACCTTGCTTTCCAGTGGCGACTCTTACAACGTTCTGCTGTGGGACATGAATTTTGAGACTTGGCAGAAAGAGGCTTGTAAGATCGTCAATCATAACGTGACAATCAGCGAGTTGCAGAAGTTCATAGACACTAATGCTACTTACCCATCAATCTGCCCTTAGCTTGAATGTAAACGCTAGCTGGCTCGCGCCGCACCGATTGGCGTAGGCGGCTAACGATACAAGGAGACTCTGATTATGTCCGGAATGAAAAACGCATTCGCGTTGGTGGTTGGCGTGGCCAATTATCCGAACATCAACCCGTTGCCGGAGACGGTGCTGGAGGATGCGCGGAAGGTTCACGAGGCGTTGGTTGATCCGAACCTCGGCGGCTATCAACCTAAAAACGTGCAGTTGCTCTTAGACAAGCAGGCGACGGGCGGTGCGATTCGCCGTGCGCTCGCCAGCCTAGCCAACAAGAATGGGCAAGGCTTCAACGTCAATGAGGATTCGACCGTTTTCTTTTACGTCTCAAGTCATGGCGGCCGGATCGAAACGGGCGCACACGCGGGCGAGTACCTGCTGCCGTTTGATGTTGACTTTACGAGCGAAGAGTCGTTCAACGACGCGGCGATTTCCGGCGCAGAGTTTTCCGAAGCCTTGAGCGCCATCCCGGCGCGTAAGCTCGTCGTCGCCTTCGACTGCTGCCATTCGAGCGGCATCGGCACGCTTAAGCGCGCGCGCCGACCCGCTTACAAGGAGCGTTTGTCGGAGCGTTATTACGAATCGCTGACGAAGGGGCGCGGCAAAGTGATCTTGGCTTCGTCGCGCAGCGACGAATACTCCTACGTCGAACCGGGCGCAAGCAACAGCCTCTTCACCGAACACCTCTTGGCGGGCTTGCGCGGCGGCGCGCCCGGCGCGGGCGGCGTCATACGCATCTTCGACCTCTACGACTACGTGCAGCAGCGCGTCACCGCCGCGCGCGACGACCAACATCCGATCTTTAAGGCCGTGCTCGAAGAAAATTTTCCGGTCGCCCTTTACGCGGGCGGTAAGGCGGCTGCGCCCATGCCGGCCGCGCCGCCGGCCGACAAGTACGCTTACGACGCATTCATTAGCTACGTGTCTAAGAAAGAACCCGACAAGACTTGGGTGCGCAAGACGCTCGTGCCCGCGCTCAAGGCTGAGGGCTTGCGTGTCTGCGTTGACTTTGCATGCTTCGAGCCGGGCAGTTACGTCGTGCATGAGATGGAGCGCGCGGTTGAAGAGAGTCGCTATACGGTGTCCGTTCTTTCGCCCAAGTATCTCGAAAGTGGTTTCGGTGAGTTCGAGGAGACGCTCGCGCAGCACTTAAGTTTGGAAGAGAGAAAGAAACGCTACCTCGGCATCATGCGCGAGTCGTGCGAGCCGAGCTTGCGTGTGCGCGCGCGCTACTGGCTTGAGATGACGGACGACGACGAGTATCAGATCAATCTGCCGCGCCTCGTCCAACAGTTGCGCCAAGTGCCTTAAGAAGAACTACCAATTAAATCAGCCCCGCCTGCGTTTGCAGACGGGGCTGACTTGTAAGCCGGTTAAGTTAAGCTTGTGATCTCATGCGGTGGGCGTGGCGTTGGGTTGGCTGCTGATTTGATAGATAGCCTCCATCACGGCCGAGCGGACTTCCGTGGGGAGCGAGCCGCGCACAGCGAGACGGCGGAAGGAAGGCAGAATCTCTTGTTGCCCGGAGAGCGCCAACAGCTTCACGACCGCGAGGCGCACTTCGTTGTCCGGATGCGTCTCGATAGCGCGGATGAGCGGCGCGGTCTCGCCCGCTTTGGCCATCAAGAACAAGAGCGAGAAGGCGTCGTAAGTTTTGTCTCGACTCTCGCCGGTCAGGTTCGAGATGGCTTCGTCGGCGAGACCCGAAGCGGCGATGGCCGCACCGATGCGCCGCCGCCGCTCAACCGGCGCTTCGCGTAGCGCGCGCGTGAACGAATCGGCGCGGTCGTCTGCGAGCGTGTAGAGCGCACGCGCGGCGGCCTCGCGTACTTCCGTCGTCGGATCGTCAAAGGCTGTGGAGATTTGGCGGAAGGCTTCCGCGTGGTTGAGATGTGTGAGCGCAAGCACGGCGGCTGCGCGCTCGCCCGCGTCTTCGCTTTCGAGCCTGAGCTGCATCGCCTTCGGCGCGTCCGCAGCCTGCGGCGCTGCCGTGCCCGACAGATCGATCTCTTTCTCCGACACGACCGTCGGCTCGCCCGACTCGACCGATTCGACCACCGGCATGAGTTCTTCGGCTGCTGCCGGTGCTGCCGTCGTTGTCACAGTCTCGGCCGGTAGTAGATCGATCTCTTTCACCTCTTCGACCGCAGCCGGAGCGGTCGTCGCTTCACTCGAAGCAGTTGCCCCGGCGGGCGCTTCGATTCCGAGCAAGTCTCCTTCGACGATTTGCTCGACAGTCATTGGCGCGGCGGTTGGTGTGGCACTGTCGAGCTTGCGCTCGGCCACGTCAATGTCAATCCAATCGTCAGCGACAGCCGTGCCAGTCGTGGACGCAGACTCCGTCGCAGGCAGCGATTCAGCTACCAAGACTGATGCGGTTGGCGCGGCTTGTTCGGCCGCCTGCGCTTCCGGTGCGCTCGTAACAACGGCCGGTGCGGCCTCGACTGACGGTGCGACGGTTTCGACTGACGGCGCAACTTCAATGGCGGTGCTGTCAGCCGCGCTCGGCGCAGTCGCAGCCTCGTCTGCGCTTTCGGGCGCGGGTAAGACCTCAGTTGCGGTCTCGACCGGCGCGGCTTCAGGCGCGGTTTCGACTGCTGCTTCATGCTCGGTCGTTACAACAGGCTCGGTCGCAGCGCCGACTTCGGTTGTCGTCTCGGCAACGCTCGCCGGTTCAGGTGTCGGCTCTTGCCCAACCGGCGCTTCGGTCGTCGCCGCTTCGAACGGCGGCGCAACCATCTGCGCCTCAGTCTGTACTTCTGTCTGTGCTGCTGCTTGAGTCTCAACCGGCGCGGCGACGGTGCAGACTTCGATGGCGCGTTGGATTAGCTGGCGCGGAATTTGGCGCGAGGTCTCGCGCCAACGCAGAGCTTCGAGCGCACTGCGCGCCGCAGGGTCTTGCAACTCTGCCAGCGCCTCGACCGCAGCGCGGCGCACTTCGGGCGCAGGGTCTTCGAGCGCGGCGATGAGGTGCGGCGTGGCTGTGCGGTCGCTGACCAGCCCGAGCGTGCGCGCGGCTGAGGCGCGCTGCTTGGGCGCTTCGGCTGAACGAAGATCGCGCGTCACGTCTGCGAAGTAGCCATGATTGATGAAGGCGACGCGGGCGCGCTCGACGGCGGTGCTATCGCTCTCGGTGGCGAGCGCGGTCATCAACTCGGCGGCGACAAGTTGGCGCGTCGTCGCATCCGGCGCATTGATCAGCGTTTCGTCGTAGCTCTCGCCCGCGAGCAGTTTGCGCGTCTCCTCAGCGACGCGATCAGATTCGCTGACGACCGGCGGCGCGGCTTCGGCCGACGCAATGACAGCGCCACTCACAACAGCGCCGCTCGTCGCCGCAGCGATTGCGCCCGCGTCAACCTCAGACCCGGTTGCTGACACCAACGGCTGCGTCGTCGTCCCAGCTTCAACCGGCGGCGCAGCGGCCGCAGTTGTTTCCGCCTCTCGCTTGTGCTCCTCTTTTCGCTTCTGTTCCTCTCGCTTCCGCGCCGCCGCCGCCGCCTTCTTCGACTTCTTCACCGCCACGACGGGCGGCACGGCCGTAGCGGTCGTCTCAGCGGCGATAGCCGTGGCCGTGTCTGCGTTCGGGAGCGCGCTTGGAGTTGTCGCACTTGTCGTCGCAGGTGTAGTTGCGCTTTTGGTTGTGCCTGTGGCTGCGCTCGTGCTCGGCGTGACCGATGGCGGCAACTGCTCGCGACGCTCTGAGCCACGCGCGAAGACGAAGAGACCGAGGCCCGCGAGCACGATCAGCGCGATGACGAACCAAGGCCAGTTGCGCAAGATGGTCGCGCCCAGACTGACGGGCGCTGCCGCAGAGGGCGCAGGTTGATTAGTCGTAATCACAGGCGCAACCTGCGTCGGTTGCAGTTGCGCGATCTGCTCAGGCGGCGCGGACGGCGCGACACTCGGCGAAACCGACGGACTCGGCGCGACGGATGGCGTGGGCAGCGCGCCTTGTGGGCCTTGTGTGGCCGAGATGAGCGGCGTCGGCACGAGGCCCGGCGGCAGTTGACTGGCGGTCTGCGTCTGTTGATTTACCAAGGGCGTCGGGCGCGCGTTGGCCGGCGTCGGGCTGGGCGTGCCTGATAGTTCGACCGGCGTTCTCGTCTGCGTGCGCGCGTCGGGCGGCGGTTGTTGCGTCGGCTGATTCGTGTTCTTCGTTGCAGTCTGCTCGGTGACCTCGGGCGCGTTGAACTGTACGACGAGTTGATTGAAGCGTTGATCCACGCGGGCCGATGCGCCGGGCTGTAACTTGAAGGACATGACTACGTCCGGCCCGCGCCGTTTCACCTGTGCGCCTTCAAAGCCGTGCCCGCGCACGCCGCCGATCTTGCTGGCGTTGGCTTGCGGGATGACGACGTAGAAATGGTCGCCGCTTCTGTAGGCCGAGTAGTCGTTGAGCACGCCATCGGAGGTGATCGTGACCTTCGCGCCGCCGGGCGCGTCGCTGCTACTCATGCGCGCGATGTTTTTGCTGCGCGGCTTGGCCGGCGCGCTGTTGTCGTTCTGCTGCGCACGCGCGTTTGCCGCGAAGAGGCAGCAGACGACGATGAGCGCAACGGTACACGTGTGACGTAAACGATGAGTCAGGGGCATGGTCTCTGTGTGACGCATTGCTGTGTTACGAGGTTTGCAAAGGGCGCGTGTCTGGACGAGCGCATTATGCAATAAGCTCTGCCCTGTTGTCACGAAAAACAGTCGAGAGTCAAGAATCAGAAGACAAAAGTTTTTTGACGCTCGACTCTCAACTCCAGACTCGTGACTTGCCTATTCGACTGCCGCGTGGTCGTCGCGGTAGATGGCTTCGAGGATGGCGTTGCGCAGTTTTTCGGGCGCGCCGTCGCCGAGCGCGACGCGGCGCAGCCGCTTGATCGCGTCGGCCCCGCCCTGCAAAGCGAGCAACCGCGCTGCCGCCAGCCGCACGCCCAACTCGCCCGGTTGTTCGACCACTTGCAAGATCAACTCAGTCGCGCCACCCTTGATGACGAGCGAGAGCAGCGAGAAGGCTTCGTAAGCTTGGCGGCGGTCTTCGCTGGCCAGCCGATCCAAAGCCTTCGTCGCCAGCCCCGCTTTGACGCTCGCCTGCGCGATTCTGTTTTTCAACTCCGCATCGTACGACTCGATCACACGCACGTAAGCATCCGCGCGATCAAAGCTCAGACGCGACAACGCACGCGCCGCCGCCGCACGCACCTCGCGCGCTTCGTCTGCCATCGCGATCAAGATCGCTGCGAACACAGACTCGTGTCCGATGATGCCGAGACTCGTGACGGCTGTGGCGCGCACGGTCGGATTCGGATCGGTGTCGGCGACAAAAGCGAGCGCCTCAACCGCGCGCTGCACTTGGAACTGTGCGAGTTGCTGCGCGGCGGCGGTGCGGGCTTCGACATCTGTGCTGCTGAGTCGTTCGAGCGCGTCGGCGAGCATCGGGTCGTCGAGCCATTCGGGCAGTTGTTCGATCTCTGCGACCGGCTCAAGCCCATCAATGTCGCCCGTGAACAAGCCATCGCCGAGCAGCCGGCCTTCCGTTTCGTCCATCTGCACATCAACGCAGTCCAAAGAGCAGGCGCTCAAGGCGCGACTGAGGAGCGGCGCGGGGAGTTCTGGATGACGCCGCGCCAGATCGAGCAGCGCACCGATAGCCGAAGGCAGGCCGAGCGTGCCGAGACTGGCAACCGCTTCCGTGCAGACGACGTGCTCATGGTCGTGCAAAGCTTCGAGTAGAAACGGCAGCGACGCGGGCGAGCCGATCTGACCGAGCACGCGCGCCGCCGATGTGCGTTCATATGATTCATGCGCCGCAAGTAGTGTCGCACTCTCGCGTGCGACGAAGCCATACTCTTCGAGCGCCGCGCGCGCGCGTCGTTTCTCTGCTTCGCCAAGCGCGCTCGATTGCAGCGCCTTCAGCAGCGAGGTCTCGACGGCGCGGCGATCATCCGGCGCGCGGGAGGCGAGCACCTCGATGCTGTGCGGTTGTCCTTGTAAAAGTTTTTCGACCTCTTGATCGATCCGAAACGCGCCGAAGATAACTGCGGGCGGCGACAAATGGAAGGCGTCTGCCTTGCGCTCGCTCTTCGTCCCGTTCTGCTGCGGCGCAGCCGACGCAGTCGCGCCTTGCTGTTTATCATCTGCGCGCCGGCCCAAATGCCTGCGCCGGTTATCGCCCTTGCGCCGGTCGCCCTGCGGGTGCAGCTCAAGATGCGTCGCACTGTGACCTTGTGTGTTGCTGCTCTGCGCCTTCGCCTCCGTCTGGCTGAGCGATTGTGGCGCGAGCTTGGTCATCGCCGTCGAGGTCTCTTCATCCGTTACTTCTTCCCAACCATCATCAACATTACGCCGTCGCCGGTAGATGAACAGCACAGCCGTCATACCAACGAGCAAGCCCACGCCCAAGACACTGAATGTCGAACCGGGCATGATCGTCCCGGTCGAATTTTCAACCGGCTGTGCTTGCGCCGGTTGCGTTGCTGGCTGCGCTGCCGGCGGCTGGCTCTGTGCCGCTGCGGCGTTGTCCTGATACGACGACGGCAAGATGTTCTGCGCCACTTGCGGCGGCGCGTGATTCTGTGCGGCTTGCGGCACGTGGGCCGGCGCGCTCGCTGGTGGTTCGTTGTGCGCCGCCTGCGCTATCGCACCGGAGTTCGCGCTCGACAACTTGTGCTTGCTGCGAGCACGTGCGTCGGCTTCGCTCTCACGCGCAGATGCTTCCGTACTGCTCTGCTCACTTGCTTGCCTGCCTCTGCTTGCAGTTCGCCCGCCCTGTTCAACCTCTGAGGCTTGCGCCGGACTCGCGTGCGCCGCTTGCCGCGCACTCTCGCTTGCGCCTGCTTGCAGGCCGCCGCCGACAACCAGATCAAGTTGATTGAAGCGCGGCTCGACATAGACGCTGCCGCCCGGCTTGACCGGCACGATCAACTCCAAAGAGTCGCCCACACGCCGCGCCTTCACGCCGCGCGGCAAATTGCGCATCGCACCCTGCCCTTTATAGACGACTACGTGGAAGCCTTCGTCGTCCTGCCATGTCTGCGCACGTGAGAGCGCGCCGTCGCCTGAGACCGTGACGACCGCGTCTTGGCCTTTCGTGTGCGTCGTCACGCCGGTCACGCTGACGGGTGTTTCGCTGCCGCCGCGTTGTGCTTGTGGTGTGACGATGGGCCAGATGGACAGACCGATGACGCTCGCTGCGGCGAGACCCCAACGGAGGTGGCGAGTATTTTTGAAGCTGAATTCAAGCATGATATTTCAACCCGGTTTGTTGCTTCGAGCAGGTGGCTCGTGAGCGAGCGTGCCGGGCGGCGCGTTCGCTCACGAGCGAGTCAGACGTTCAAGAGTAGAATGCCGGACGAGTCTGATTGCGCTTGTATTGGTGGTCGCTGATCGGCCTTGCTGTAGTTTGGCCTCGGCAGCGAGTTGTAGGTGTGAAAACCTTCAGCGCGGCGAGCGCGTGAGCGTTAACGCTGTTCGTCGCTGAACTTGTAACCGATGCCCCAGACGGTCAAGACCATCTGCGGGTTCTCCGGGTTCTCTTCGATCTTGGCGCGGAGCCGGTTGATGTGTGAGTCAATCGTCCGGTCGTAGCCTTCGTAAGAGTAGTCCCAGATTTTTTCCAGCAAGTATTTGCGTGGAAAGACGCGGCCCGGATTCGAAGCAAAGAGCCGCAACAGTTCAAACTCCTTCGGCGTTAGCTCAACGAGCCGGTCGCCGACCGTCACCTCGCGCTTCGCCGGATCGATGCGCAACTTGCCGCGCACAATCGGCGCTTCGTCGCTCGTGCCTTCGGTGCGGGCAGCCGCCTGCACGCGCCTGAGCACGCTCTTGATGCGCGCTTCAAGCTCACGCAGAGAGAAAGGCTTGGTGATGTAATCATCCGCGCCCATCTCTAGGCCGAGCACTTTGTCAACCACGTCGTCTTTCGCCGTGAGCATGAGGATCGGGATGTACGGCGCTTTCTCGCGCAGTTCGCGACAGACGGCGAGACCGTCCATCTTCGGCAGCATCAGGTCGAGCACGACCGCATCGGGCCGGTCTATCAGTGCTGCCTGCACACCTGCGACGCCATCCTCAGCCATTTTGACCTCGTAACCGGCGCGCGTGAAATACTCGCTGATGGCGGTCGAGATATTTTCGTCGTCTTCAATGACGAGGAGCGCGAGTTTGCGTTCGGCCTTCGGCTCGTCGCCGTCCGTTTCGACCTTGGCTCTGTTGGCGGCAGATTTGGTTGACATCGGGGCGTCTGGTTGCGTAGGTGCGAAGCTCGCTGTAGGCGAGATTGCTGTCGGAGCCGCCGATACGACGCCGACCACTCAAAACTATAACAGGATAAGCCGCTTAAACTCAAGCATTAAGTTCTTAATTTTAGCTTGCGCGCCGATCGGTCGCTGGGCGCAAACGCATAGCGACCGATCGGCGCGCATCGGGATTTTACACGTGTGCCCGCGCGCCTTTGACTATTTATTGCTCTGTTTCTGTGCTGGCTTCTGTGGCGGCGGTGCCTGCTTCTGTTGCAGGCGCTCTTCGACCAGCGCGGTGAAGGCGCGCAAGTCAGCGTCTGTGACCAGCTTGTTGACGAACACAAGGATGCTGTGCAGTTGCCGCAAGCCCTGTTCGTCGTCCAATTCATAAATCGCTTGCGCCGTTGCCACGCCCAACGTGATGTCGCTGTTGGCGACACACTGACGCAAGGTTTGCAGCAACACGGGCAAGGTGCGCGGGTCGTTCTTGCCGAGCGCGCCGAGCAGCAGGACGGCCGCCTTGCGCACATCCGGCGAGTGTTCGGGACCGGCATAGCGCAAGCCGGGTTCGAGCGCGCGCTTATCGCCCGTCTCTGCCAGCCCGACGAGCGCCGCCGCTTGCAACTTCTCGCGCCACGAAGGCGCGTCGAGCAACTTCAAGAGCGCATCGTAAGCGGCCGGCTGTTTCGTTTTCCCTAATGCCTCCGCCGCCGCGCCGACGACCATGTAACTCTCGTCGCCGAGCGCCTGTTGATAGAGATCAGCCAACTTCGGATCGCGGCTTTCGCCAAGCGCGTTGATGGCCTGTGCACGCACCTGCGGCTTTTGATCTTTCGTCGCCGCCAGCAGACTCGCACGCACCTGCTCGCCCTGTAAACCGGCGAGTACGCGCGCCGCCTCGTTGCGCACGCCCCAGAACTTGTCGGTCACGAGCGCCGCGCCGACAGCATCTGTGATCCGTCGCTGCTCCGCCCCATCGGTCTGTGTTTGATGCAAGCGCACGCGCAACTGACCGAGCGCCCAAGTGCGCCCCGTTACGTCCTCGTCGTGCGCGAGTTGATAGAGCAACTCGCCGGTCGGCTTATCGAAATGGAGTTCCTTGATCAGCGTGCGCCCGTAATCGAAATTGACGAGGAGCGGTGGACTGTCAACTTTGAAGGTGAACGATTGATCAGCAATGGGCGCGAGCTGCACGCGCTCGACGTGCGCGCCCTTCGCTGTGCCGATCTCTACATCAACCGGCATGCGGAAGAACGCGGCTTGCGGGTAAGGACTGTGCGGATCGGGCTGCTGTTCTTGGCGCACGTCGAGCGTCAAGACTTGCGTCGGTGCGTCGTATTTTTGCGTCACGCGCAAGACGGGATGCCCCAACTTGTAAACCCACTCGTCGAAGAACCAATCGAGCTTCTGCCCAGTCGCCTCTTCAATGGCAGCGCGAAACTGTTCGGTCTCCACCGGCTGATGCGCGTACTTGGTCAGGTAATGATTGAGCGCGCGCCACCACTGTTCATCGCCGAGCACAGAGCGCAGCATGTGCAAGACCGCGCCGCCGCGTTGATAGGCATAGACATCGAAGAGTGCTTCGGGGTCGCTGTAGTTCTTCGTCACGATGGGCCGGCGCTGGGCCCGCGCCCACGCTTCAAGATATGCGTTCTGATCCGCGCGCACGTCGCTGTAGAGAAACTCGTCGCGGCCCAACAAGTGTTCATCCCACAATGCCTCGAAGTAAGTGGCGAAGCCTTCGTTCAACCAGATGTCGGCCCAATCGCGGCAGGTCACGTAATCGCCGAACCACTGATGCGCGAGTTCGTGTGATTCGAGACTATCGCTCGTCTGATCAATCTCGGTGCGCGCATCGTGGATCAACGTATCGGTCTGCGTCGTCGCAGAGATGTTCTCCATGCCGCCGGGGAAGTTGTGCACCATGACTTGCGCGTACTGCGGATAAGGATATTTGACGCCGGTTTTCTCGGAGAAGTAGCGGACCATGTCCGCGAGCCGCGCCGTTGTCAACTTCCCTTCCGCGACCTCGTTCGGATAGACGTAATTGACGACGGGCACGCCGTCGTCAGCCTGTTCGATCTTCGTGTACTCGCCGACCACGATGGACGTGAGATAGTTCGCGTGCGGCTCGTCCATCAGCCAGTGGAACGTGCGCGTGTTGTCTTTGTTCTCCGTCACCTCGACGAGCCGGCCGTTGGAGACGACTTGAAGCGGGCGTTCAACTGTCGCATTCAACTCTGAGGTCGCAAAATCGTCTGGGTGATCGTAAGCAGGAAACCACAGATGATTGAACTCCGATTCGCCTTGCGAATAGATTTGCCGCCGACTCAGAGGATCGTTCGGCGTCGGTTGATTGAAGACGAGGCCGCGCGCATAGTTGCCGCTGCCTAACTCGTGGACGCGCCCGTTCGTGTGATAAGCGACGACGACCGTGATCGTCTCGCCCGGTTGATACGCGCGATCAAGCTCGACGCGCAGCTTCTCTGCGTGCTCGTCCGGCTCATACTTGAGCGCCGCGCCTGTGCTGAGTTGCACGCCCGTAAAGGTCATATTCGCCGCATCGAATTCGACGCGCTGCACAGCGGGCGCAGCGGGCGCAAACGTGAGCGTCGCCGTGCCTAGAGCTTGTTCGCGTTCCCAATCGAAGCGCAGATCGAGTTTGACGTGGCGCATGTCGTAGTTGTGCGGCGGGACGCTGTGCGGCAACGGCAGAGCGTGCGTCTGGCTGGCACTGGCGGAGTTTGTCTGCGCGCTGATTGTGATCGTTTGCCCCTGCGCGAGCAGCAGCACGAGGCAGAAACTGATCAGGCGTGCGCGGCGGCGTGTAACTTTCTTCATGTTCGCTGTTCCTGTGTTACGTTTGTAAAGCAACCGACGCGGAAGATCAAATGCGCGGCTGTGAGCACGCCAGTACCGCCTGCGTTTACAGACTGGATGATGCAATCAAGACCCGCCCGCTTGCAGCAGTCGGTACTGACCCGATACGCGGCCGATTATTTGCGCACACTCTTTCGATCTCTCCATCTTGACAAACTAATGGCGCGCGCGCACAATCCCGCCCGCCACTAACGCACGTGCAAGCGCGCGACTTCAAACCGGCCGCCGATAAAACAGAAAGACATGAGCGCCCTCTCGCCAGTCAATCAGACTTCTTTCACCGATCTCGAACTGGTGCGACGCGGCAAAGTGCGCGATGTTTATGCGGTTGACGCCGAGCGCCTGCTCATCGTCGCCACCGACCGCATCTCCGCCTTCGATTGCATCCTGCCGACGCAGATCGCGCGCAAAGGCGAAGTGCTCACCGCGCTCTCGCGCTTCTGGTTTGAGCGGCTCGCGCACGTCACGCCGCATCATCTGCTCACGACCGACATTGCACAGATGCCTGAGCAGATCAACCGACACGCCGAAGAATTGCGTGGTCGCTCGATGCTCGTCAGGCGCACGGAGGTGTTTCCGGTCGAATGCGTCGTGCGCGGCTATTTGGCCGGCTCAGGCTGGAAGGATTATCAACGCACAGGCGAAATCTGTGGACACAAGTTGCCGCCGGACTTGCGCGAAGCCGACAAACTGCCCGCGCCCATCTTCACGCCCGCGACCAAAGCCGAAGAGGGGCACGACGAGAATATCAGCGAAGCGCGCATGCGCGAGATCGTCGGCACTGACGTGACCGCGCATCTGCGCGACACGGCGCTCGCGCTCTATCGCGCAGCCGAAGCCCACGCGCACGCACGTGGCATCATCATCGCCGACACCAAGTTTGAATTCGGCCGCGCTCAGAACGGCGAGATCATTTTGATTGACGAAGTTCTGACGCCCGACTCTTCGCGCTTCTGGCCCGCGAGCGAGTATGAGCCGGGTCGCGCGCAAAGCTCGTTCGACAAACAGTACGTGCGCGATTATCTCGAAACGCTCGATTGGGACAAACGGCCGCCTGCGCCGCCGCTCCCGCCCGCAGTCGCCGCGGCCACGACGGCGCGCTACTTCGAAGCTTACAGGCTGCTCACGGGGCACGAACTGTGAGCTAAGCCACCAGCGTTCAGCGTTCAGTTAAAGCGCGCTACGTGACTTGAATCTTTCAACCGCAGCTATAGATAAAGATAAAGCTGAACACTGATAGCTGATAGCTGTTTATGACTGTCTTCGATCTGATCGTATTGGCGCTTGTCGGCGCGTCGTTCGTGGCGGGCGCAATGCGTGGGCTGGTGCGAGCGCTCATTGCCACCGGCGCGCTGCTCGTCGGCTTGATCGTCGCCGCGCGCGGTTATGAATTTGCCGGCGCATTGTTGCGCGGCATGGGACTGGTCGAGACGAGTGCGGCGGCGGAGGCGGGCGGGTTTCTGCTGATCGTTGGGCTGGCGCTCATGCTTGGTTTCGCAGCCGGTCAGTTGGCGCGCAGGCGTTTGCAGCGTGCGCGGTTTGGTTGGCTGGATCGTGGACTTGGCGCGTTGTTCGGTCTGGCGCGCGGCTTGGCTGTCTGCTCCGTGATGTATTTGGCGCTGACCGCGTTTCCAGTTCGCTTGAGCACCGTCACAGAAGCGCGCACCGCACCTTTGCTGGCGGCGAGCGCGCAGGCTTTGACCTACTTGACCTCGAATGAACTAAGGGCGCGTTTTCTGGCCGGCTATCGTCGCGTGCGTGCGTGAGCCGACCTGAGCATGAAATTTTTTAACCGCATCATTCCACTGTTCGCTGACAGGAGAAGCCGAAAATGCGTGCCCGCCTTGAAGCCTTGATTGACGAGATGCTCGACGGACAGATCATGCTCGACGAGGCGCTCGCAGAGTTTGAGAAGCTCTACATACAGAAGGCGCTCGCGCGCCACAAAGAGCACCTGTCGCGCACCGCCGCCACGCTCGGCATCCACCGCAACACGCTCTCGAAGCGCGTCGCCGACTATCGCAATCAGGAACGTCTGGTCGCCGCGACCAAGAAGCGCAGGAACCATAAACCGGCGAAGCGCAAAGCCCGCTCTTGAGTTTGTCTCTGTATCTTTAAGCTCACAGTCTTCGATAGCAACTCTCGACTAGCAACCGTTATCAGCACGCCGGCCGCCTCGCGCACATCAACTTTGCGCGGCGGAGCGTGAAAGCTCAGGCTCTAAGCAGCAGACTTTAAACTCTGAGGCGCAACTTTCGCCCTCTGAGCACGAAACGCCAAGCTCAGAACTTGACGGTTGCAGTTCAGAGCTTAAAAGTTTCAAGCTCAAAACTCGGAATCTCAAGCTCTGTAACTCGAAACTCCGAGCTTTTTGGCGCAAACTCCACCCTCAAAGCTTGAAACTTTCAAGCTTTTAGCTTGGCCGGCCGGGCTTTTCGCTCCAAGCGCCAAGCTTAGCGCTTGACGGGCCGAGTTTCTGAGCCTGAAAGCCCTAGCCCTGCGCTTGAAACGCAAGCCTTCGGAGCGCAAATTTGTCGTTCTCCAGCTTAACCGTCGCGCTCACAGCCACCGGTTCCCACTTCTAAGCTACACGATTACAACAACTTTGCCCGAACTTGAGCCTCTGACACTCAAATCCCCCGACCGGACAGTTGACAAGCTGACGGCATCGCTATATTCTTGGCACTCGCCCCTAGAGAGTGCTAGTAAATAAGGTCGTGGCGAGTTGTGCAAGCGTCGTGGCTGCGGCTGTATCGCGCCTCTCTTGCAGCGGCGGGACGAAGTGACAAGTTACTGATAGCAATCAAACCATCTCTCAACGAACACCTGAAAGGAGCATTATGGCTACAAACATCAGACCCCTACACGACCGCGTGATCGTGCGCCGGATCGAGGAAGGCGAACAAGTGCGCGGCGGGATCATCATCCCCGACACCGCGAAAGAGAAACCGCAGGAGGGCGAAGTGATCGCCGTCGGTGAAGGCAAGCGCAAGGACGACGGCTCGCGGCAGACGCTCGACGTGAAACCGGGTGACCGCGTGCTCTTCGGCAAGTACAGCGGCTCCGAGATCAAGATCGACGGCGAGGAGCTGCTCATCATGCGCGAGGACGAGATTCTCGGCGTCATCGAGCGCGCGGGCGCGCACGCGCACGGGAAGAAAGGCGGCAAGTAGTCTTAAAAGACTGCGGCCGCTTTTTCTTTTGATTGCAGTTTGAAGATTGATTAGAGGAGAAGAAAGAACAATGGCTAAGCAAGTCATACATGGTGAGGAGTCGCGTGCGGCGATCCTGCGCGGCGTCAACCAACTCGCCGACGCGGTGAAGATCACACTCGGCCCGAAAGGGCGCAACGTCGTGCTCGACAAAAAATTCGGCTCGCCGACGATCACGAAAGACGGCGTGACGGTGGCGAAAGAGATCGAGTTGAAAGACTCGCTCGAAAACATGGGCGCACAGATGGTGCGCGAAGTTGCGTCAAAAACTTCTGATGTCGCAGGCGATGGCACGACGACGGCGACCGTGCTCGCGCAAGCGATCTTCCGCGAGGGCGTCAAGACCGTCGCGGCGGGCGCGAACCCGATGGCTTTGAAGCGCGGCATTGATAAGGCCGTCACGCGCGCGACCGAAGAGATCACGCGCCTCTCGAAGCCGGTCAAGGGCGATGCCATCGCACAGGTCGGCACGATCTCTGCGAACGGCGACCGCACCATCGGTGAGTTGATCGCGGAAGCGATGCAGCAGGTCGGCAAGGACGGCGTCATCACGGTCGAAGAGTCGCGCACGCTTGAGACCTCGCTCGAAGTGGTCGAAGGGATGCAGTTTGATCGCGGCTATCTGTCGCCCTACTTCGTGACCGATCCTGAGCGCATGGAGGCGGTGCTCGATAATCCGCTCATCCTGATCAACGAGAAGAAGATCAGTTCGATGAAAGACCTGCTGCCCTTGTTGGAGCAGATCGCGAAGATGGGCAAGCCGCTTCTGATCATCGCTGAAGATGTCGAAGGCGAAGCGCTCGCCACGCTCGTCGTCAACAAACTGCGCGGCACGCTCAGCGTCGCGGCCGTCAAAGCGCCGGGCTTCGGTGATCGGCGCAAGGCGATGCTCGAAGACATAGCGATCCTGACGGGCGGCAAGGTCATCTCGGAAGACCTCGGCATCAAGCTTGAAAACATTCAGGTGCAGGACTTGGGTCGCGCCAAGAAGGTCACGATTGACAAAGACAACACGACCATCGTCGAAGGCGCAGGCAAGGCCGCAGACATCGAAGGGCGCGTCAAGACCATCCGCACGCAGATCGAAGACACTACTTCGGACTACGACCGCGAGAAGCTGCAAGAGCGTCTGGCGAAACTGGTCGGCGGCGTGGCGGTGATTCGCGTCGGCGCGGCTACCGAGACGGAATTGAAGGAGAAGAAGGCGCGCGTTGAAGATGCGATGCACGCGACCCGCGCGGCGGTCGAAGAAGGTATTGTGCCGGGCGGCGGCGTGGCGCTGGTGCGCGCGGCGAAGGCGCTCGATAAGTTCAAAGCGAATGCAGAGGGCGAGGGCGACGCGGACGAGCAGATCGGCGTCAACATTGTGCGTCGTGCGTTGGAAGAGCCGCTTCGTCAGATCGTGCAGAACGCGGGCAAAGAGGGCGCGGTTGTCGTCGAGAAGGTGCGGGCCGACAAGAACGACAACTTCGGCTTCAACGCGGCGACCGAAGAGTACGAAGACCTCGTCAAAGCGGGCGTCATCGATCCGGCGAAGGTCACGCGCTCGGCGTTGCAGAACGCGGCGTCTATCGCTGGTCTGATGCTCACGACCGAGGCGCTCGTCTCCGAGTTACCGGAAGACGACAAGGCCCCGGCGATGCCCGGCGGCATGGGCGGCGGCATGGGCATGTAATCAAGCCCGGCTTGCACGACAGAGAAAAAGCGGCTGCACTCTTGAAAGAGTGCAGCCGCTTTTTGTTGTTCAATGCAACTCGACAAAGCGGGCGACGAGACTCGCACTCGCAGTCCATAGCTCGGAAAACGAAAAGCGCGAGACGGGGCTTGAACCCGCAACCCTCGGCTTGGGAAGCCGATGCTCTACCATTGAGCTACTCGCGCGCACGAGAAAGATCTTAAGACGAAGCAAGGGAAAGATACTAACCCTTATTTGGTCTGTCAAATCTTCGCCCTGCTCGGCATCATATCGTCTAAGGCGCGCTGAATATTATTTCAATGCGAACCGTCGCGCCGTCGGTCGTGTTTGCTTGCGCGGTTGGCACGTGCTACGCTCGCGCGCCAAACCGCGCAAGCAGGTAAGTTAGTGGGCGTTCTAAGTGTGGAGATGGTGAAAGGCGCGAAAATTCGCGGGCATTATGGGCGCGTTGGCGTTAAACTATTTTCTGGAACTAATTGCTCAGACCCACTGTCTAAGTGTTTGACTGTGCGGCGCGCGCAAAGCGAACGACCGAAAGCGCGCGCTCGCTGACGGAGGACGTTTGTGAGCTTCGGAGAGCCAATCGCCCTCCGTGGGCAAGCCGAGTTGGAGTCGGCCGCGCAAGTGGCCGAGCACGGCGATGTGTCTGCCCGTGCCGAAGCCCAGTTCCTTGACAGACTGCGGGCCGGCGACGCCGCCGCGTTCGATTTTCTCATGCGCGAGCGTTCGCCCGACATCTACGCGCTGCTCTATCGCCTGACGGAAGACCCGGAAGAAGCGCGCGACTTGACGCAGGAGACTTTCCTGCAAGCCTTCCGCGCCGTCGCGCACTTTCGCGGCGACGCAGACCTGCGCACTTGGCTCTATCGCATCGCCGTCAATCAAGCGCGCAACCGTTGGCGTTGGTGGCGCAGGCGCAGGCGCAATGTGACCGTCTCGCTCGATGCGACAGACGAGCAGCACGAGCAACCGCTTGCCGCGCAACTCGCAGACGAGCAGAGCGTCAACCCTGAGCAAGCAGCATTGGCGCGCGAGCGTGAACGTTTGTTGACACAGGCGCTTCGTTCTCTCTCGCGCGTCTATCGTGAAGTCGTCGTGCTGCGCGACGTTGAAGGACTGAGCTACGAAGAGGTCGCTGCCACGCTTGAGATCAGCGTCGGCACAGTCAAGTCCAGACTCTCGCGCGGGCGCACGGAACTGCGGCGACGTTTAGAGGGATTCAGATAGTGGTTATTTGAAGCGAATGGTTGCCCTGCCCCGGCTTGACTACAACCATCCCAAGGTGCCAGTGGGTCAGGAAGTGATGAGGACGGTCATGCACGGTGCAGTCTAAACCGCAACCGAAGGCCGAGAGGCGCGCAAAAGCGGCGTTGACAATGTGGTCAGCAACACCCGTTGTGCTTGTCGCCAGCGCGCGTCTGTCAGCCTGCGGTTCGGTGCACAACCGGCGCGACCGTGCGAGTTGCTTTCTTGCGGAAGGGAGCAGCCGGGGTTGGCCAGCCATTCGCGGACGGGTTCAAAGTTCAATGTTTAAGGTTCAAGGTTTGAATATCAAGCTGCGGACTTTGAACTTTGAACTTTGAACCTTGAACTTTGAACTTATGTCTTGCGAGGAGACCCAAAAGAATTTTTCGGCGTACCTTGACGGGCGGCTGACGAGCGGCGCGCGTGAGGTGGTCGGCGCGCACCTCGAACGGTGTCCCGCGTGTCGCTTGCACCTCGCGGAGATGCGCGCCATCATGCGCGGCCTCGGCCAACTCGAACGCCCGCAACTGCCCGCCGGTCTTGTCGCTGCCATCGGCGACGCGCTGATGATCGAACGCGCCGCACGCAGACAACAGCCGCCCCTGACTATCTGGCTCTACATCTTCAACTGGGTGCGCCCGCGCGTCATGCCCTACACTATCGGCGCGCTGACCTCGATCCTTTTATTCATGGCGGTGACAAGCGCGCTACGCCCGCACGTCGGCCTGTTGCGCGAGTTGGCACGCGCCTCGCGTGGTGATTCCGACGATCTACAACGTGTGATGATGGTCACAGTGCCCGGACAGCCGACCGACATGCAAGGTTTAATGCCGAGCCTGAATCCGAACGGCGCGCTCGCGCAACTGGTGCGGACGCCGGCGGCGGGGCCGGCCGATGACGACGACATGGCGATTGTGGCCGACGTGTTCAGCAACGGCAACGCCTCGCTCGCCGAAGTCGTGCAGACGCCGCGCAACCGGCACATGCTCTACGAAGTCGAGGCAGCGCTCAGGAACTCACCCGCCTTTGTCCCCGCCTCGCTCGACCAACGCCCGCAGACCATGCGCGTCGTGCTCTCGCTCTCAAGAGTGAACGTGCACGACCGCAGCTTCTAAAAGAAAGCAAACGGCAAAAAGCAGTAGGCAGTCAGGTTGAGTTGAACTCGAACGATCCGAGTCACTCTCAACAGACTGCCTTCTGCCTTCCGTCTTTTATTGCGCTGGGCCGAATCTGAGCCGGTACTCGGCGGAGTTCATAAACCCGTTGACCATTGTGCGGATGTCGCCGCCTTGCAGGACACGCAGCCATGCTTGATAACCGTTCGGCTCCGGCTTGCGGCGCAAGTAACCGTAATATTGCATCCCGACGAACGCATTATTGAACTCCGCGCCGCCCACTTGATCCGAATCAGCAATCGCGCGGAAGACTTGCGCCCGCGAGAGCGTGCCGTTGTTCAAAGCTGAGATCAGGGCGCTGCTTGTCAGCGTCACCTTCACCGTCCCGTCGGGCTGCTGCGGGTCAAGCGTGGTGATCTGCGACAACTGATAGCGACCCAACAAGGTGTTGATGTAATCGGTGTTCGACAGATTCGCGTAAGCGTTTGTGAACTCCTGTCGCTGCGTGAAGCTCTGCGCCAACTGCGCCTTGCGCGCGAAGACCTCAGCCGGCGTGCTGCCCGCAACGAAACTCATATCGGATACGATCTCCGTGTATTCAGGCAAGCGATTAAACGCCAGCTTGTAGAAACGAAAGACGTAGAAGCCCTTCAACTGAAACTCCGGCGAGCCGAAGAAGGACTGCGAGACGAGGATGCGGTCACAACCGGCGGCAGGGTTCGCCGGATCGGTATTAAATTGGTTTGAGCAGTTGCGCAAGATCGCAGACCAAGGCTCACCCTGTTCGGGTTCGCGCGAGAGAAAATCTAGATACTGTTGTCGGACGAAGAACGAGATGCCGGCGCTGTTGCTCGCAAGGATCGGGTTTGGCTTATTCGGCGCATCGTTATCTACGATGGTGACAGTGGCGGTCGTGGGCGCCCCTGAGACCGCGCCCACAGGGTTCGAGAGCACGACTTGGAAGGTCTCCGCCCCTTCGGCGAAAGTGTCGTCTATGATCGGCACAGTGATCGTCTTAGTGGTCTCTCCGGCCGCAAATTGGAGTGTGCCGACGATAGTGGCGAAATCGCAGCGCGCATAAGCTGCGCCTTGATTGTTCACCGTATCCGCGCACCCGACGGTGAAGGTGTCGGCATCCGCCGTGCGGTAATCCACAGAGACGGCGCTCGACGAATCGCCCGTGCGCGTGACGGTGATCGTCGCGCTGCCTGCGCCTTCATTGAACGAATAAGCAGCCGCACTGAATTGGACGGTCGCGGGGCCGGTCGTGGCCGCCGTTGTTAGTTCATAAGCGCCGCGCCCGTAGGTGCCGATCTGTATGCGCCCGCTTGCGTTGGCGGCAAAAACGGTGATGACTGTGGGCGGTAGCCCCGCGTTGAAACTTTCCCAGACCGTGCCGCCGGTGAGCGAGCGAAAGACGCCGACGTCTGTCGCGGCGTAAACGGTCGTCGGCAGGAGCGGATCGATCAGTAGGTCGCTCGTTGGGATGTTCGGCAGGTTGCCGCTGATGTCAACCCATGTCTGCCCCAAGTTGATGGTCTTGAAGACGTGACCCGTGCCGTAACCGCTCACAGTCAGGTAAGCGATTGATGAATTCAGAGGATCAACTTTGATACTGGTGATCGAACGATTGGGCAGGCCCGCCGTGATGTCCGTCCACGTCTGCCCGCCGTTGCTCGTGACCATCGCGCGCCCTTGCTGTGAGCCGGTGTAGATAACCTGCGCGCCCGCACGATGCTCGACGCCGATGGCATTGAGCACGTCAGGGCCGAAAGAGGTTGTGCCTTTGGTTAAATCGGTCGTGCCGCCGAGCGCAGTCCAAGTCGTCGCCGTGTTCAAGGGGATAGTCGGATCGGCGTAGGTCGTGCTCGTGAACAGACGCCACGTGCCGAAGTAGAGCGTTGAGTCCACACCGTTGTTGGTGAACGGTGGATAGAAAGCGATGCGCGGGCTTGAGGTTGATTCGCCAAAATACGTCTCATTGATCCGCCGGCTGCTGCTCTCCGTGCGCGAGCCGTCCGCGTTGAAGCGCCACCAACGGATCGAGCCATAGACGTAGGTGCTGAAGACGATGGACGGGTCAGGCGCGTTGACGACCGGATGCCCGCCGTCGCCTTCGGCGAACTCTTGCCAACCGCTCCCGCTCGACGTGCGGAACTGCGTGCCGTTGTCCTGCGTGCCGCCGTAGGTGCGCGTCGCGTCGGTCGGATGCATGGCGAGGCCGACGAACTGCGTGAGCGCGAGCGTCGCGTTCATTGATTGAAAGGTTGCGCCGCCGTCCGTAGATTTCCAGAGACCGCCGTCGTTGCCGATGTAGAGCGTATTCGGATTGTCGGACGCGAAGGCGAATGAGTGTTGGTCTGGATGCGAGTCGGAATTGAACGGGTTATATGAGAACGTGTTGTTGCTCGAATTGAAGGTGTAATTCTTCGTCAGGCTCGCCCAAGTTTGGCCGCCGTTGGTTGATCTGTAGATGTCGCGCGTGCCGACGTAGAGCTTGTTCGCGTCGGACGGATCAACTTGGATGTAAGTGTTATAGCCGAACTGGCCCGGATCAATGCCCGTTGCGCTCAGATCATTCCAAGTTGTACCGCCGTCGTTGCTGACAATCACTTTAAGCTGCGCGGGGCTGACGGTACGGCCTAAGAAGGCATAAATCTTCTGCGGGCTGCTCGGCGAGATGGCGAGCCGCAAGTCTGCGGTCGAAGTGCCGTAGGGCGAGACGTAGATGTTCGTCCAAGTAAGACCGCCATCAGTTGATTTGAAGATGCCGGATGAGCCGACACTAGGCGCATCAACTATGCGCACGGCCAGATAGAGCGTATGCGGATCGGCGGGACTGATGAGCACGTCGCGCGTCGAGCCGAAGAAGGTCGCCGTCCAGTTGACGCCGCCGTCGGTCGAGACGAAGAAGCCGTTGTTGTTGCGAAAGATGCCACTGTTGACTCCGTTGTTGATGAGCGCGGCGGGCTGCGTCAGATAGACGCGATTCGCATCGGTCGGGTCAACCGCGATGCGGACGGCGAGACCGGGCGAAGGCAGAGTCGAGTTGCTCACACGCGCCCATGTCAGCCCGCCATCGGTTGATTTCAACACGCCCGTGCCGAGATAGTTGTTGTAGAGATCGCCCATCGCCGCATAGACAATCGCCGGATTGCTCGGACTGAAAGCGATGGCCGCGACCGACAGATCAACCTGCGTGTCGCTGACGGGCGTGAAGTTCGCGCCGCCATCGGTCGAACGCCAGAGGCCGCCCGATGCTGCGCCGACGAGGACAACGTTCGGGTTGTCGGGTTTGACGGCGATGGCGTTGATGCGCCCGCTCGTCAAGCCCCAGTTACCGGAGAAGGCTGAAGTGGTCGGTGCTGGCCCGATGGCCTGCCAAGCGGGCGTGCCGGCGAGCGGCAAGAGCACGTCGCCCTCGCCGCCGTTCCCCTTCCCGTGCGGGCGCGACTCCCAAGCGAGCCGGCGGCCGGACTCCGGCACGGTGTCGAACGGGTACATGCGTTGGAACATGAACCACTGCTCGCGCCGCTCGACCTCTTCGCCGTTCTCACCATCTCCATCCATACCAGCGCTCGACTCGTCGAAATGCTTGCGCTCGGCACGCGCTCTTTGGGCCTCAGTCTCACGACGCATATGACGCCGCGCATCTTGACGCGCGCGCGCGAGCTTGCGTCTCGGTGTGTGACGGCGTGTGGCGGCCGCGCTCGTGGCAACAGTCAGACACAGCAGCGCAGACAGACAAAACAGTGTGAACAGGAACAGCTTGAACGCGCGCGTGCGTGGACGTGCGCAAGGGGTGGGGAACATCGTCTCTTTCACTTTCAACTTCCTCAAACGCGAGCGGGCAAAGCCGGACACGAAGCCGGTTAATAATTAACCATAAAGAGTCGGGAAACAGACGACCGGCAATGGGGGTTGACGCCGACGTCAGCGATCAGTTGATTTAAACGATGAAGCACGTTCACCCGTCCGCAGAGAGTCACCAGCCAGCCGGGGCAAACGCAAAACGGTCTGTCTTTAGAGGCCCGAAAGCGGCCGGCAGATGCCTAAAGATAGGACTGAAAATACAGGCCGCGAGCGGCGTTTTCCGCCCGGCACTGGCCCGTGCGAGGACATTTGTCACTTTAGCCGCCAGCGTCAGTGCCCGTCAAGCAAACTGTCAGCAGACCGACGACCGCAGACAGACGCCGGTCGCCTACCGTTATGAAAATTTGCATTGACATTTTGCCGAAATGAAATTAGGCTGCACGCGCTCTTACAAGTTGGGACGACGAATCTCCTTGTCGGTCTCTTGCTCCATCGCCTCATGAGACTCGTCCAAGACACAACCCAGAGCCTTACGAGCCAAGGGGATCAGTTCAAGCCGGTGAGTTCATCACAGTATTAAGCCTGCTGTAAAAGAAGGACTGACTCTTTGGCCGCTCTAAGGCCAAAGGCCAGTTGACAGACACCGGGCGACCGTTCGACTCACTATCCAGACGGTTGCACTTAGAACCCGGACAAGCCCCAGTCGTACCCGGTGCAAAACTTATCCGCCCGCCGTGCCGGCGAGCGCAAGCTTTCATTTTTTCCGAAGCCCTGGAATCCTCAGGTGACGTGTGACCAATAACCCGACCAACAACCCAGCCGACTCAACTTCCTTGAGCCGACCAGTAACCCGAACGTTTCCCCTTGGGTCGCGCCATCCGCGGCCCAAGTTATCTGGAGGAGAAAAGGATGAAGCTGCTAAAACTGTTCACTATCTGCTGCTTTGTCGCCGCCTGTCTAATCTCGACGGTCTGGACACACACCGTCTGGGGTCAGGGCGCGACCGAAGCCCCTGCGGGCTACGACAATCTAACTAACGGGTTCCTCTCGCAAACCGATTTCGACAACGACAAGGGCGTGTTTGAAGAACGGGACGACATTGCCAAAGGGCTGGGCCCCGTTTACAACACGCAGTCCTGCGCCGAATGCCACCAGAACCCGGTCACCGGCGCGATCAGCCAAGTCACAGAGTTGCGCGCCGGACACAACGACGCGAACGGCAACTTCGTGGATGCGGCCGGTGGCTCGCTCATCAACGACCGCGCCACCGACGCGAACATTCAAGAGCGCGTGCCCTCGACCGCCGAGAACATTCGCACCTTCCGCACGTCGCTGAACACGGTCGGCGACGGGTTCATCGAAGCGATCAACAGCAACACCATCGTCGCTATCGCCAACAACCAACCGGGTCAGAGCGGCGGCCAGATCGCCGGCCAATTCATTCAAGTGCCGGTGCTCGAAGCGCCGGGTAACATTCGCGTCGGGCGCTTCGGTTGGAAGAACCAACAGGCCAGCCTGCTCTCTTTCTCATCCGACGCCTATCTCAACGAACAAGGCATCACCAACCGCTTCAACCTGACTGAGAACACCTCGAACGGCAGGTTCGTCGGCTTCGGTTCGGGCTTCGACCCCGTGCCTGACAATCAGCCCTGCGCGAGCAACACGAGCGTGAACTGTGGTGAAGATGGCGATGAGGACATCAACGCTTTCGCCGCGTTCATGCGTTCGACCAAAGTGCCGCCGCGTGATTCGGCACTCGCGGCCACGTCTGATGCGCAAGCCGGCCAGACACTGTTCACCCAAGTCGGCTGCACCATCTGCCACGTACCTTCGATCACGACGTCTCCGGCCGGCACGGTCATCAACGGCGGCGCGTTCACCGTGCCGACTGCGCTCGGCAATAAGATCATCCACCCCTACAGCGATTTTCTGCTGCACAACGTGGGCACGGGCGACGGCATCGTGCAGAACGGCGGCCAATCCACCGCCAACAAGGTGCGCACGCCGCCACTCTGGGGCGTGCGTTCACGCGACCGCCTGATGCACGACGGCGAATCGTTGACGCGCTCCGAAGCGGTCTTGCGCCACGCAGGCGAAGCGACGGGCGTCATCAACAACTACCGCGCGCTCTCGGTCACGCAGCGCAATCAGATCGCCACGTTCCTCAATTCGCTGTAAACTTAGGTCACCAAGCTTTGCGTCACACTGAGGTTCGCAAGAGAGACCGGCCGGTGCAAGCCGCCGGTCTCTCGCATTGAGTTAAGCTACGCTTTGGAATTTATGCCCAACACACAACAGACGGAGATCAAGAGCATGCGCAACCCGCAGCCGCACGTCTTACGCGCCCACGCAAGCTGTCTCGTTACGATCATCGCTGCCACATTCCTACTCTGCGCCTGCAACGGCACACGCGAACAGACTGAAACCGCGCCAGCGCCCGCACCGACGCCATCGCAGTCCGCGCCTGCCAACTCGCCCACGCCAACTATGCCGACGCCCGTACAGGCGACTACGCCCATGCCTGCGCCCCCACAAGCGACCGAAGTCGCGAACAAGGTCGCGCAAATCTTCAAGGGCGCGGTCGAGCTTGACGCGCCGCAGCAAGACAATGTGCTCGTCGGCGACTTCAACGGCGACGGCTCACAAGACATCGCCATCATCGTGCGCGCCACGCCGGCCAAGCTCGACGAGATGAACAGCGAAGTCTCCAACTGGATTTTGGACGAGCCGCAGAAGATAACTCCGCCCGATCCGTCAAAGGCCGCTCAATCGCCGCCTGCTCCCGCCAAGGTCAAGCCCGGCGATCTATTGCTCGCCGTCATTCACGGCTTCAAGGAATCGGGTTGGCACAACCCCGATGCACAGCAGACCTACCTGCTCGAAGATGCCATCGGGCGCGGGCTGCGCGTCGAAGCAAGACAGGCAGCACAGAGCGCCGTGAAGTTGAACACCTTACGCCTGCGCGGCGATGTGATCGAGCAAGATTTGAACGGCGCGCACGGTTTTCTCTACTGGACTGGCGCGCGCTACGGTTGGTTCGCCCAAGCTAAACATTGACGACAAAAAGGGTGGCACACACGCAAGCGTCAGTCTGCACAAACCCAACGTGTCTGATGCACGGCCCACGCCTGCGCACACGCTGCTTGACGCTCTCGCGCGTCGCGTGCTAGTTTGCCGTTTCGTTCACAGAAAAAATTTTGCGGCTAATTTTTCGGCTCGCCGGCCGTGTGTGAGGAGCTACGCTTGACTGCGCCCGCGCTGAAGCAGACACCACTCAATGCTGTGCACCGCCAGATGGGCGGGCGCATGGTTGATTTCGGCGGCTGGGACATGCCCGTGCAGTATCCGGCCGGCACGGTCGAAGAACACCTGCGCACGCGCCGCCACGCGGGTCTCTTCGATGTCTCGCACATGGGTGAGATCGAAGTGCGCGGGCCGGACGCTATCGCCTTCATCAATCGTCTCTGCTCAAACGACGCGAGCAAACTCGTTGACGGGCAAGCGCAGTATTCCGCACTGACCACCGAAGCAGGCACAGTCGTTGACGACCTGCTCGTCTATCGCTTCGCCGCAGATCATCTGCTGCTCGTCGTCAACGCTTCGACGACTGACAAAGACTGGGATTGGATCAACGCGCATCGCAGCGATGAACAGATTGAACTCAAGAACCGCAGCGCAGACTTCTGCCAACTCGCCGTCCAAGGCCCCGACGCGCTCGGCATCGTGCAACAGTTGACCGACACGCCGCTCGCAGAGATCAAGTATTACCATTTCCGTGAAGGTGCGGTTGACGGCGTCGTAGCGATCATTTCGCGCACAGGCTACACGGGCGAAGACGGCTTCGAGGTCTATGCCGCGCCGGAAAAGGCTACGCAACTCTGGCAGCGTCTGCTTGATGTCGGTCGTTACGGCACAGACGAAGGCATACTCCCTTGCGGTCTGGCCGCGCGCAACACGCTCCGGCTCGAAGCCGCAATGGCGCTCTACGGTCATGAGATTACCGAAGAGACCACACTGCTCGAAGCCAACCTCGGTTGGATTTGCAAACTCAACAAAGGCGACTTCAACGGCCGTGCCGCGCTCGCGCGCCAAAAGGAAGAAGGCATCAAACGCAAACTCGTCGGCTTTGAAGTCACAGAGCGCGGCATCGCCCGCGACGAGCAAGACGTGCTCGTCAACGGTCAACGTGTCGGGCGCGTCACGTCGGGCAGCCCCGCGCCCTACTTGAAGAAGAACATCGGCATGGCCTACGTCCCCATCGAGTACGCCAACGAAGGCCAAGAGCTACAGATTGACGTGCGCGGTCGCGCGGTCGCTGCGCGCGTCGTGCCGACACCGTTTTACAAACGCGAAAAGAAGTAGGCAGTAAACGGTTGGCGGTAATTATAAACCTGCCTTCAACTGCCTACTGCCTACTGAGGAACATCATGTCAAACATCCCGGAAGATTTACACTACAGCAAAGACCACGAATGGGTCAGAGTCGAAGGCGACACGGGCACGGTCGGCATTACGGATCACGCGCAGGACTCGCTGGGCGATGTGGTCTTCGTCGAGTTGCCGCGCGTCGGCGAGAAGTTCGAGGCGCATGAAGCGTTCGGCAACGTCGAATCGGTCAAGGCCGTGTCGGAGTTGTTCTGTCCTGTCTCTGGCGAAGTGACTGAAGTGAACGAGACCTTGCAGGACGAGCCGGAGAAGGTCAACACCGATCCTTACGGCGCTGGCTGGATGATCCGCCTGCGCTTGAGTGATCCCGGCGACGTTGATCGTTTGATGACTGCGGCCGAGTACGAGGACTACACCAAAGCTGAGGAGTAAGCCAAGTTGCGTTACATCCCGAACTCGCCGGCCGAGCGCGCCGAGATGCTGCGCACCGTCGGTTTGAACGCGCCCGAAGAACTCTTCTCTTCGATCCCGGCTGACCTAATCTTGCGTGCGCCGCTCAACACGCCGGCCGCGCTCTCCGAACCCGAACTGCTCAACTATTTTGAATCGCTTGCTGCTAAAAATGCGGCCGCGCGTCGGTCCAGTTTTCTCGGTGCGGGCGCTTATGCGCACTACGCGCCGACCGTCATTGACGCGCTGATTCAACGCTCCGAGTTCTTCACTGCTTACACGCCTTATCAACCGGAAGTCTCGCAAGGGACGCTGCAAGCGATCTTCGAATTTCAGACTCTGGTCTGCCAACTGACCGGCATGGAAGTGGCCAACGCTTCGATGTACGACGGCTCCACTGCGGTCGCCGAAGCCGTCTTGATGGCCGAGCGCGTCACGCGCAGAAGCCGTGTGATCGTCTCGCCCGCGCTTCATCCTGAATACTTGCACGTCGCGCAAACTTACGTGAGCCACGCAGGTGTCGAACTCGAACAAGCGGGCTTCGATGAACAGACCGGACTGACCAACTTCGACGGTGCGGCGCAACTCGACGACAAGACAGCAGCAATTGTCGTCCAATCACCAAACTTCTTCGGCTGCGTTGAAGACTTGCAAGCGCTGGCCGAGCGCGCGCACAAGGTCGGCGCACTACTCGTCGTTGTTGTGACCGAGAGCATGTCGCTCGGCCTCCTGCGCTCGCCCGGCGCATGCGGCGCAGACATCGTGGTCGCTGAAGGTCAGTCGTTCGGCGTGCCGCTCAGTTTCGGCGGCCCTTACGTCGGGCTGTTTGCGACGCGCGAACGCTTCGCGCGCCAGATGCCCGGCCGGTTAGTCGGCGTCGCGTATGACAGAGAGGGCCGGCGCGGTTTTGTCCTGACGCTTGCCACGCGCGAGCAACACATCCGCCGCGAGAAGGCGACCTCAAACATCTGCACGAACGAAGGCTTGATCGCGCTCGCTGCGACGATCTATATGGAGACGCTTGGGCGCAAGGGCCTGCAAGAGGTCGCCATGCAATGCGCGCAAAAGGCGGCCTATGCCGCACGCCAAGTTGCTGCGCTCGCAGGCTTCACGCTCCCCTACTCCGCGCCGCGCTTCAACGAATTCGTCGTGCGCGCGCCCGTCGCAGCCGACGAGTTATTGCGTCGTCTCGCCGCCGAACACAGCATCACCGGCGGTCTCGCGCTCGCGCGCTACTTCCCCGCACGCACGAATGACCTGCTCGTCTGCGTTACCGAAACCAACACGCGCGCCGAGATTGATGCGCTGGTCGAAGGATTAAAAACGTAAGTCTAAAGTCCAGTGTCAAAATCAACTCGAACATTGGACATTGGACTTTGGACTTTGGACATTAGACTTTGAACGATGACTCCGAAAGCCACACCCCACGTCACGCAGAACGAGGCGCTGATCTTTGAGCGTTCGCAAGCCGGGCGGCGCGGTTATCTGCTGCCGCCGCTCGACGTTGAGGAGACGCCGCTTGACGAGTTGCTGCCGGCACACTTGCGGCGTGAAGACGATCTCGCGGGCGTGCCCGAAGTCTCAGAGGTTGACGTGGTGCGCCACTTCACGCGCATCTCGACGTGGAATTATCACATAGACCTCGGCATGTATCCGCTCGGTTCTTGCACAATGAAGTACAACTCGCGTTTGAACGAGAAGGTCGCGCGCATCGCGGGCTTTGCGCAGTTGCACCCGCTCGCGCCGGAAGAGGACGCGCAGGGCGCGCTCGAAGTCATCTATGAGTTGCAGCAACATCTATCGGAGATCACGGGTCTCGCGGGCGTCTCACTGCAACCGGCCGCAGGCGCGCACGGCGAGATGACCGGCGTGATGATCATCCGTGCGTTTTTAGACGAGCGCGATGGCGTGAAAGAAGGCGATGTTCCGCGCCGCAACGTCATGCTCATTCCCGACTCGGCGCATGGCACAAACCCTGCGTCGGCGCATCTGTCCGGCTTCACGGTCAAGACGATCCGCTCCACGTCTGAAGGTCAGACCGATCTGGATCACTTGCGCGAGTTGTGTGCGTCGGGCGATGTGGCGGGCTTGATGTTGACGAACCCGAACACGGTTGGCCTCTTCGAGCGCAACATCAAAGAGATTTGTCGGATCGTCCACGATGCAGGCGGGCTGGTTTACATGGACGGCGCGAACATGAACGCGCTCGTCGGCTGGGCGCGCCCCGGCGACATGGGCGTGGACGTGATCCATTTGAACCTGCACAAGACTTTTTCCACTCCGCACGGCGGCGGCGGCCCCGGCTCCGGCCCTTGCTGTTGCACGAAAGAACTCGCGCCATTCTTGCCCGTGCCGCGCGTCGTCAAAGACGGCGAGGCTTTCAAACTCGATTTCAACTATCCGCAATCAGTCGGGCGCGTCAAAGCCTTTCACGGCAACTTCGGCATGCACCTGCGCGCGCTCGCTTACATCCTCACGCATGGCCCCGACGGCTTGCGCGAAGCGACCGAAGCGGCCGTCCTCAATGCGCGCTACATCGCACACGGGCTGACGACCGATTACGATAAACCTTTCGACGCGCCGCCCATGCACGAGGTCGTCTTCACCGACAAACGCCAATCGCGCAAGGGCGTCCACACGCTCGACATCGCCAAGCGGCTCATTGACTACGGCTTTCATCCGATGACGATCTACTTCCCTCTGATCGTCCCCGGCGCGATGTTGATCGAGCCAACCGAATCGGTCGGTCGCCAAGAACTCCAACAGTTCATCGAAGCCATGCGCTCCATCGCCCGCGAAGCGCAAGACACGCCCGCGCTCGTCCTCGACGCGCCTCACACCACACGCATCGGCCGCCTCGACGAAGCCGCCGCCGCCCGCAAGCCCGTCCTACGCTGGCAGCCTGAAGAGAAAGCCACCACCGCTTAACCACAAAATTACACAGATAAAGAATTCACGCCGCGCGCGAACTTGCACGACGACATTGAATGGCGCGCGATGCGGCAGATATTAACAACACGCATTGATAATGTGATTATGGCGGTTTGCGAAGTGTACGGGCTGCGGGTCAGTACCGCCTGCGGTAGCGGGCGGGTCTGAGGTGACGTAACCAAGAACCCGCCCGCTACCGCAGGCGGTACTGACCCGTACACGCAATCTGAATCCGCTCTATACTGCGGACGCCGTATAACACTCTTTTTGAGCGTGTTATACTGCGCGCGCAGTATAATCAGTAGTTAGGTTTCTGTTGAATAAGAATGATTCCAAACTTCGGGTTATCTGATAATATGACGAGCGCAACAACTAAAAGGAGGCTTCACCATGAACAAGATAAAAAAGCTCCTATCTCCCGAATGGGCTATAGCGATTGCTACGTGGATTACTACAATCCTTGTAGTTATCTCCATCCTTTTAGTCTGGAAACAAATACGAGACCTCAAAACCAGCGTTGAGAATCAAACCTATCAATCCGTTTATCAAACGGAGTTTGATATTCATAGATACTTCCTTGAGCATCCTGAATACAGGCCATACTTCTATGATAAGAAAACGCCTGCGCCTGATCTGGATGAGAGCGAAAGAATCAAACTCGATACGTTGACAGAGTGGGTGTGTGATTTTTTCGATGATGTTTATCAGCAAAGAGACACAATGACACCCGATACGTTCAGCAAATGGAGACAATTTATGAAAGACATTTATCAAAGGAGTCCTATACTACAGGCGTTCATTGAAAAGCCGGGAAAGCGGTGGTACCCAGAAGATTTTATTGACGACATTAAAAAGCCCGGCCTTGAGGTGCCCTTACCTGCTAAGCAGCACTAAGAATACGGGAAAGTATCGTTCGTTTCATCAATTATTTCGGAGATACCTAACAACTCATTGAACCCGACGCCTCGATAGCGTTTCTTTCATGGTTGATTTATTCTTCCCATGCTGGATGCTGTGCGCTCGGCGCGGGTTAGTTCGCGCGTTAGGTTTTGACTTCCAGCTAATCAGCGTAATAGGGTTTGTTTGATGAAACCGAGAGTTTATATTGAGACCTCGATTCCGAGCTTTTACCACGAGATTCGGGCCGAGCCTGAAATGGTGGCGCGCAGAGATTGGACGCGCCATTGGTGGGATGAGATGAGAGATGATTATCTGCTCGTCTCTAGCGTGGCCGTTTTGGATGAATTACAGAGTGGTGATTTCCCGAACAGAGATCAAGCGATTGAATTGTTGAGCAGTCTGCCGCTAGTGCCGCTTGAGCTTGAGATAGCTGAAATTGTTCGCGTTTATATAGAGCAAAAAGTCATGCCGAATGATCCGGTCGGCGATGCTTTACATCTGGCGTTGGCTTCTTTCCACAAATGCGATTTTCTGTTGACGTGGAATTGTCGTCATTTAGCGAACGCGAATAAGTTTGGTCACATCAGACAAGTGAATGCTATGCTTGGATTGTATATTCCATTGCTGGTCACGCCGTTGGAATTATTGGGAGGGCGAGATGAAACAGAAGGATGATCCGACGATTGAACGAATCAGAGAAACGAGGCATCGTATTTCCGCAGCACACAATCACGATCCGCAGAAGATTGTCGAATACTATCTTGAATTACAGAAGAAATATAAGCAACGTCTTTTAGCAGATATGGAGGAGACTCATTCAGAACCCGTCAAAGCCTAACACCTCATTCAACCCGACCGCTAAATTGCATGGTTCTCAACAAGCTTCCTCGCGTCAAAGCTTGCATACCTGTGCTCGCTGCTCAATTTTCCGCGTCAGTAAAGCCGTTCTGAGTTATAATCTCGCGCCAATTACGAAAGGAGGTTCGCATCATGGGTCGAGTACTTGCTTTCGTGTATGGGGTGGTCAGCTACTTGGTCTTCTTCGTGACGTTTCTCTATGCCATCGGCTTCGTCGGGAATCTGGTGGTGCCCAAGTCAATAGATACAGGTGCGCCTGCGCCTTTTAGCCGCGCGCTCCTGATTAACGCGGTGCTGCTCGGCATCTTTGCGCTCCAACACAGCATCATGGCGCGACCGGGCTTCAAACGTTGGTGGACGCGCTTCGTGCCGCAGCCGGTTGAGCGGAGCACCTACGTGTTGCTTGCGAGCAGCGCGTTGATTCTGCTCTTCTGGCAGTGGCAACCGATGCGGGGTGTGGTGTGGTCGGTTGAGAATGCGGCGGCGCGCTACATTCTGTGGGCGCTCTTCTTTCTCGGTTGGGTGATCGTGCTCACGAGCACATTTCTCATCAACCATTTCGATCTCTTCGGGCTGCGACAGGTTTACCTGTATCAGCGACAGCGAGAGTACACCTATGCCGGATTTAGAACTCCGTTTCTTTACCGGCTTGTACGCCACCCGCTCATGCTTGGGTTCATCATCGCGTTTTGGTCAACGCCGCGCATGACGGTTGGACATCTCGTCTTCGCGCTCGCCACGACCGCTTACATCCTCATCGCGATTCAAATCGAAGAGCGCGACTTGGTGAGCATTCACGGCACCGCTTATGAAGAATATCGGCGGCAGGTCTCGATGCTCTTACCAATCCCGAAGAAGAATTGAGCGTCTGTAATTGAAGAGTCTGAGCAAGCAGCAACAAAGAGACGAAGTTGTCGCGCGGCTGCGACAACTCCGACCAGACAGCGGACGGCTTTGGGGGCGCATGTCGTCGCATCAGATGATCTGTCATCTGAGCGATTCTTTCAGGATGGCGATGGGCGTGCGCGCCGCCGAGCCGGTCGGTAATCCGTTCCAACGGACGGTACTCAAGTGGGTCGCGCTTAAGACGCCGCTCCCTTGGCCTAAAGGTTACAAGACGCGCCCCGAAGCGGATCAGGAGATCGGCGGGACGCGACCCGTCGAGTTCGCGCGCGACATGCAGGAGCTTGAAGCGTTGTTGGCGCGCTTTACGGCCGAGCAGAAAGATTTTCGCTGGCAGCAGCATCCAATCTTCGGCGCGCTGTCTGAGCCGGAATGGATGCGCTGGGGTTATCTGCATACGGATCATCATCTGCGCCAGTTTGGTCTCTAATGTTTAAGGGGTCTAAGTAGTTTAAGGTTGGCTCGTGCGGCAAAAGCTTTCGTTCCTCGCCCTCATACTTCGTTGTGCGCGGCTTCGTTGTCCCGTCTGCGGGCGTGCGTCAATCGGCCAAAAACCTTTCCGCATCAGGCATCACTGCCCCGCGTGCAACGCTCTGTTTCAACGCGAAGAAGGCTTCTTCGTCGGCGCGCTCTCGATCAACGTCGTGACGACGGAACTTGTGGTGTTGATCGGTTATATGTTCTGCCAACTCGTGCTCGGCCTGCGCGACGAGTGGCTTTGGCCCATCACCTTTGCAGTTGCCCTACTATTCCCCATCGCCTTCTATCATCATAGCTGGAGTCTTTGGCTGAGCCTTGACCACTTGCTCGAAACACTTCCGCAGCACGTCGAGCGTTGAAAGATAAAACATTGGCGCACGCAAACCAATGCGTCTATAATCCGCGTAAGTTTGGCGGGCCGCGCCGCGTAGATTTTTAACTCTCTGTCTCCTTACCGTCTGGATTGTCGCAACCACCCTGACGGCGTGAGACTGTCCGCGCTTCGTGCAAACATGTTCGAAGGACAAACCATCGGCCCCTACCGCATCATCGCACGCCTCGGCGAAGGCGGCATGGGCGTCGTCTATAAAGCTGAAGACACGCGCTTAGGCCGGCTCGTCGCCATCAAGTTTCCCACGCCGGGCGGAGACCGGCAGATGTTTCGTGCGCGCTTCTTGAACGAAGCCCGCGCCATCTCCGCGCTCAATCATCCGCACATCGCCACCGTGCACGACTACGGCGAGACGCCCGAAGGCGAACCCTTCCTCGTCATGGAACTCGTCGGCGGCCAAGACTTGAACGAGAAACTGCGCACCGGCACGCTCACGCTCGGCGAAGCCGTGCGTATCATCGCCGCCGTTGCGGGCGCGCTCGATGCAGCTCATAAGCGCGGCATCGTCCACCGCGACGTGAAGCCTTCGAACGTGCGCATCAGCAACGAGCAACAGGTGAAGGTGCTCGACTTCGGACTGTCGAAGCAGCTCGAAAATTTCAAACTCGAAGCCGACGCAGAGACCTTGCGCCCGCCCGCGCTCACGAGTCCCGGCATCGTCGTCGGCACGCCCAACTATCTCTCGCCCGAACAGGCGCGCGCTGTGCCCGTTGACGCGCGCAGCGACATCTTCGCTTTGGGCGCGCTGCTCTACGAGTGCATCACGGGCCGGCCCGCGTTCGCCGGCTCGAACGTGATTGAGATCGGCGGGCAGGTCTTGCACGTCGATCCGCCCGCGCCTTCGGAGATCAATCCAAACGTACCGACGGAACTCGATCAAGTTACGCTCAAGGCGCTCGCCAAAGACCCGGAGGAGCGCTATCAAACCGCCGCCGAAATGCAGGCTGATCTTCAGTTGGTCGCTGCGACGCTCGGCCGCGCCGCAGATGAGATCGTCGTGCCATCTGAATGGCCCATACAGACGACGACGCAAGGCAGCGCGTCCGCGCGCCAATCGCTCAGACAACGACGGCGCCGCGCGATGCCTTGGTGGCCCGTCTTCGCGCTCGCTGCGCTCTTGGCTGTGCTCGCGGTCGGTGTATGGTTCTACCTGAATCGCAGCGCGAAGATGGTCAACTCGCTCGCGGTGCTGCCCTTCACGAACGCCGATGGCAACCCCGATACGAAGTATCTGTCCGATGGCCTGACCGAGAGTCTGATCAATAGCCTCTCGCAGTCTCTGCCGATCAAAGTGATGTCGCGCAACGCCGTGTTTCGTTATGAGGGCAAGCAGATCGAGCCGCGCCAGATCGGTCGTGAGTTGGGCGTGAGCGCCGTCTTGACTGGGAGCGTCGAAGCGCGCGGCGACGCGCTCTCCATCAGCGTCGAACTGATTGACGCAAGCGACAACACACACATCTGGGGTGATCATTACAACCGGCGCATGAATGATGTGCTCGCCGTGCAGGAAGAGATCGCACGCGAGACGGCGACGCACTTGCAGCAACGCTTGCAGCCAAGCACAACTCTCGCGCCCGCCGTCGCCGCGCCCAAACATTACACGGACAACATCGAAGCTTATCAGGCTTACCTGCGCGGTCGTTATTTCTGGAACCGGCGCAACGAGGAAGGGTTCAAGAAAGCGATTGAAGCTTTCAACGAAGCGATCCGCCACGACCCCGGCTATGCGCTCGCCTACGCCGGTATCGCCGACTCTTACGCGCTCCTGAGCGATCACAGCATCCTCGCGCCGCGCGATGCGATGCCCAAAGCGAAGTCGGCGGCCGAGCGCGCGCTCGAACTCGATCCCAATTTGGCCGAAGGTCACACCTCGCTCGCCTTCGTCGAGATGGCTTACGATTGGAACTGGCGGCAAGCTGAGCAAGAATACCAACGCGCCATCGCGCTCAATCCGAACTACGCGACCGCGCATCAATGGTACGCCTCAGACCTCGTGCAGATGAATCGCTTCCCCGAAGCTTTGAGCGAGATCAGACGCGCGCAAGAACTCGATCCGCTCTCGCTCATCATCAACGCCAACTCCGGTCTCTATCTCTTCTACTCCGGCCCCGAACATTACGACGAAGCCGCGCGCGAAGTGCAGAAGTCGCTCGAAGTTGATCAGACCTTCGGCGTCGCGCATCTCTATCTCGCATACATCTACGAGCAACAACCCGCGCATCGCAACGAAGTCATCAGCGAACTGCAAAAGGCCGTCCCGCTCATGGGCGACGATGCCGAGACACGCGCCGCACTCGGCTACGCTTACGCCATCGCAGGCAAACAAACAGAGGCGCGCAAGATACTCAACTGGCTGCAAACGCCCCGCACCGGCAGCTACGTCTCGCCCTACTTCGTCGCCCTCGTCCATACAGGTCTCGGCGAACGTGAACGCGCGCTCGCCGCGCTCTATCAAGCCTACAAAGATCGCCAACCCGGCATGATCTTCATGCGCATCGATCCGCGCTTCGCACCCTTGCGCACCGACCCGCGTTTTATTGATCTACAGAAACACGTCGAGCAAGCTGCTTGGGAAGAGATTCCGAGTTTGGAAGAGTTGCTGCGGCGAGCTAAGACTTAACAGTTATGCGTTCGCGGCTTCGGCAGCAACGCGCTCCCATTCGTCGTAGAGCGCGCGGAGGCGTGCGTCCGTCTGTTGATATTCTTCGTTGAGGGTCTGCACGCGCACGGCGTCGCGCGCCACTTCGGGGCGGGATAGTTCTTCGGAGAGCGTGGCGAGGCGCTTCTCTGTCTCTGCAATCTCCGTCTCAATCATCTCAGGCGTGCGCGGCGTAGGTTTTTGCTTATTGCTCTTGCCACTAGACTGTTTCGCTTTGCGGTTTGCTTCAGGTCGCGTCGTTGTGCGCGTGGGTGTTGTCGTGCTTGTCTGCTTCGCTCGCTCAACCTGCGCTGCTGCTTCGGCACGTTGCGCCATTTTCCAATCGTGATACTCGGTGTAGTCGCCGTCGTAATGTTCGGCGTGGCCGCGGCCGTCGAGGGCGAGGATTTGGGTGGCGATGCGGTCGAGGAAATAACGGTCGTGGCTAATGGTGATGATCGTGCCGTCATAGGCGTCGAACGCTTCTTCGAGTGCTTCGCGCGAAGGGATGTCGAGATGGTTCGTTGGCTCGTCGAGCACGAGCACGTTGACGCGCGAATAGATTAGCTTGGCAAGCGCAAGCCGGCCCTTCTCACCACCAGAAAGATCGATCACATGCTTGTATACGTCGTCACCCGTGAACAGAAACTGCGCGAGGAAGTTGCGCAACTCGCCTGCGGTCACGGTTGCAGGCGCGACGCGGCGCAACTCCATGATGATCTCGTTGCGCGGATCGAGGTCGTCCAACTGCTGCGCGTAGTAACCAACTTGCACCTTCGTGCCCCAACGCGCTTCGCCCGCGAGCGGCGGGAGCTTGCCGAGCAGTGTTTTGATGAACGTCGTCTTGCCTGAGCCGTTCGGGCCAATGATGCCGAGCGCTTCGCCGCGCGTGAGCGTGAGCGTGATCTGATCGGCGAGCAGTTTGCCGGGATAACCGATGGCGAGGTCTTTGACGATGAGCGCCTGATTGCCTGTGCGCTCGACGCCTTTAAGTTGAAAATTGCCCGCTGACTGATCCACGCGCACCGATTCGACGCGCTCAAGTTTCTCCAACATCTTGCGCCGCGATTTGGCCTGCTTCGTCTTCTGCCCCGCGATGTTGCGCCGGATGAACTCTTCCGTCTTGGCGATCAGTTGTTGTTGATTCTCGTAGGCGCGGTGCTGCGCCTCGCGTCGTTCTTCGCGTTCGACGAGAAACGCAGAGTAGTTGCCGTTGTAACTGATGGCTTTGCCGTTCTCGATCTCGATGATGCGCCGACAACTGCGGTCGAGAAAGTAACGGTCGTGTGAGATGATGATGTAAGCCGACTGGTAAGTCGCCAAAAACTCTTCGAGCCATTCGACGCCCGCCACGTCCAAGTGATTCGTCGGCTCATCGAGCAGCAGCACATCGGGTTCAGCGAGCAGGAGGCGCGCAAGTCCGAGCCGGTTCTGCTGGCCGCCGGAAAGCTTTTCGACCTCCATCGTCCACGTCGCGCGCTCGAAGCCCAAGCCTTGCAAGATCGCTTCGGCGCGCGCCGCATACTCGAAGCCGCCTTCGTGCTCGAACTCGTGTTGTAAGTCGCTGTAGCGCGCGAGCACCGCATCGAGATCATCCGGCACTTCGGCCATGCGATGCTCAAGTTCATGCATCTCGTGTTCGATCTGTTGCAAGCGACCGAAAGCGGCGAGCGCAGCCTCGTGTACGGTTGCACCCGCCTCGAAATGCACGTGCTGTTCGAGCAGACCGAGCCGCAAGCCCCGCGCGCGCACCACGTCGCCGCGATCCGGCGTCTCTTCATTACTGATTAGACGAAACAGCGTCGTCTTGCCCGCGCCGTTCCGCCCGACCAGACCGACGTGCTCGCCCGGATTGATCTGCACAGACGTGCCGCGCAACACATCCTGCGCGCCATAAGATTTATAAACGTCTGAGAGACGGAACAACATAAAACAAAAACAGTCTGGAGTCTGGAGTCAAGAACAATTTCTTCTTTTGACTCTAGACTCTCGACTCCAGACTCCAGACTTGTCTTACTACATTACTTGTTACTGTTACCTTGCGTCGGCGGTTTGGGCGCGGGGGTGGCCATCGGCTTAGCGACAGGGTTGCTCGCCGGCTTGGGCGTGGGCTTTGTGGTCGCCGCGGGCGAGGCGGAAGCAGCAGGGCTGGCCGACGGACTGGCGGATAGACCAGTGGGGCCCGGACCCGTGGCTGGGGTCGGCGTGGGCGCACCGGCCGGGCGCAGACTGCTCAGACTGTTGGGATTGTTCATCATGTCCTGCGCCAGCTTGTTCTCGACCTTGGCCTCGTTCATCGCCACCTCGACGAGCGCCGCTTGCATCAACTTCTTGCGTTGATCGTTGATGCGGTCAGTGATGTCTTTGCGCACTTCGGGATTATCGAGCGTCAGGTTCTCGACCTGTAGGTGCTTGTTCGTCAGCTTGAAAATATCCCAGCGCCCTTTTGAGTCTTTGAAGGGCGGCGTGATGTCGCCGGTCTGCATCGGGCCGAAGAACTTGGCGATCAGGTCGGGCGGGAAGCCGTTTTTCTTCAGATCATCTTCGGAAGCGAAACCAATGTCGCCGCCCGATTGAGCCGACTGCGGGTCTTCGCTCTGCTCGCGCGCAACGGTGGTGAATTCTGCACCACTTTTCAGTCGCTGATAGATAATATCAATCTTGTTCTTCGCCTCGGCTTCTCCTTTCACATCGTTGGGCAGGCCGTTATCGGCGGGGTCAACGATGATAGCCGCGAGACCGACGCCGCGCCCGCTCACGTAGTAATCGTGATTATTGTTGTAGAAATCGGCCACCTCCTTCTCGCTCGGCGTGCCGATCTTGCTGCCCACACGGTCGAGTAGATTGTTGATGGCGAGTTGCTTGCGCGTGTTGTCGCGCAATTCCTGCTCGGTCTGGCCGGTCTCGCGCAGACGCTGTTGATACTGCTCCTCAGTCATGCCGCTCGACTGTTTCAGCTCTGCGAGTTTCTGCGTGACCTCTTCATCCTTCGGCAAGAGACTCTCTTTCTCAGCGCGCTGGAACAAAACTTCCTGTTTGATCAAACCGTCGAGCACTTGCAGCCGGCCGGCGGATAGTTCGAGCGGCGACATCTGCGCGATGTCCGACTGTTGGGTCTTGGCCTGTTGATTGAGGATCGAATCAACTTCGCGCAAAGAGATTTCGCGCCCGTTGACTGTGGCGGCGACGGCCGTATCTTTGCTGCCGCTCCCGCCAGCGCGACTACACGCGCCGAGCGCGCCGGCTAATGCAACGAGGAGAATGAAAACTGCGATCTGTTTGAATCTGGACACTGTGACTGTTGCTCCTTCGACTAAATGATGATGCCAATCTCTGGCACACGGCGCGTGGGCGACTGACCTTGCCTTGACGGGCCGTAAAATCGTCTGCTATAAATTTCGTTTCCTTAGCGCATCGCATTCGTGTCTGTGATAGCGAACGACGGCGATGGCGCGCTTTTCAAAGTTCGGAGGTAGAGCAATCATGGCTAAACGATGCGAAGTCTGCGGCAAGGGGCCGCAGTTCGGCAACAACGTCTCGCACGCGAACAATCGCACCCCGCGCCGGTTCAATCCCAACCTGCAATCAATCCGCGTCCAGCGCCCGCAAGGCGGCACGGTGCGGATGAAGGTCTGCACCACCTGCATCAAAGCGGGCAAGGTGGCGAAAGCAGCGTAGTTGCCGAACGATGAATGATGAACGCTGAATGAAAAACTGTCTTCCATTCATCGTTCAGTGTTCATCATTGCAATAACATCAATCTCGACGCGCGCGTCGCGCGGCAGACGCGCCGCTTGCACGGTGGCGCGGGCCGGCGGCTCGGTCTGAAAATAATGCCCATAGACCTCATTCATCGCCGCGAAATCGTTCATGTCCGCGAGATAGACGGTTGTCTTGACGACCTGCGCGAAGCTGCTGCCGGCCGCCGCGAGCACCTCAGACAAATTGCGTAACACTTGCTCGGTCTGCTCAGCCGTGCCGCCAGCGACGAACTCGCCTGTCTGCGGATCAATCGGAATCTGCCCGGAAGCGAACACGAACCCGCCGGCCACAACAGCCTGCGAATACGGGCCGATGGCCTTTGGCGCGCGCTCTGTCTGAACGATCTGCTTCACAGTGACGACTGCTGCTTTTCAGGTTGCGTAAACGAAACGTGGATTCTAACAAACCGCTCTCCGCACGGCAACGCGCGGGCGCAACTCACGCCCGAATGATCAAGCGATAGATCGTAAATCAAGTCATTTCAGCCTGTATTGATGAAATTTGTGCGCCGGTAGATGCTTGCCCGGCAGAAGAAATGAGACCACGAAGTCATACTAAACGACGTGAAGCAGCAAGACAGACTAATTTTAGCTCGTGCTGTTTCATGTGACTTCGTGGTTCAAGCTGTGAGTGTACGACTTTATGCTGCGCCGTGCAGGCGTTCGACATCGAGGACGCCGGGTACGTTGCGAATCGAGCGGATCACTTTGTCGAGGTGTTTCACGTCGAAGACTTCGACCGTAACTTCGATGCGCCCGCGATTGTCGGGCGCGACCGTAGCTTTGGCTTCGCGGATGCCGGTCTTGATGTCAGAGATGGCGCTGGTGATGCCGGCGATCATGCCTGTGCGATTCTCTGTGACGGCGAGCAGCTTGACGGCGTAAGCCGCGTGATCGGCTTTGCCCGCCCATTCGACTTCGACGATCCGTTCAGGGTTGATCATCAACTGCTGCACATTCTGGCAGCGCCGCGCGTGGACGACCACACCCTTGCCGCGCGTGATGTAGCCGACAATCGCTTCGCCGTGAACGGGATTGCAACAACGTGCGCGTGCGATCAGCACATCGTCCACGCCACGCACGACGATGGCGTCGTCGCCCAGACGCATGAGCCGCTTGACGGCCTGCATGCCGCTACGGAGTTTCGATTCTTTGCGCTCTTCGAGCTTGGCGAACTCTTCGGGGCCGAGGAATTTGGCGATCACGTTGCGCGGCATGATCTTGCCGTAGCCGATGGCGGCGAGCAGATCGTCCACGCGCCCGAAGCCGTAATCGTTGGCGACGCGCTTGAAGTCGCCGTTCGATGCGTTCAAGAGTTTCTTCGCGGAGAGTTGGAAGCGCGAGGCTTCGCGCTCGAAGAGTTTGCGCCCGATGTCAATTGATTCGGCGCGCTGCTGCTCCGCGACCCAGTGGCGCACGCGATTGCGCGCCTTTGAAGTGACGACGAAGTTCAGCCAATCGCGCGAAGGGTGCGAGTTGGGCGAAGTGATGATCTCAACCACGTCGCCGTTTTGAATCGAGGAGCGCAACGGCACGATGCGCCCGTTGACCCGCGCGCCCGTGCAGGTGTTGCCGATCTCCGTGTGGATCATGTAGGCGAAATCAACGGGCGTTGCGCCGCGCGGTAGTTGGATGATCTTGCCCATCGGCGTGAAGGCATAGACATCTTTCGGATAGAGATCAAGCTTGAGAGTTTCGAGGAAATCGCGCGAGTCTTTGACCTCCTGCGTCCACTCGATCAGCGAGCGCAGCCATTGGAACGCTTCGTCGTCCTCGTGTGCGCCGCGCCGGCCTTCTTTGTATTTCCAATGCGCGGCGACGCCCTCTTCGGCGATGCGGTGCATCTCTTCGGTGCGAATCTGGACTTCAAAGGGTTGCCCTTCAGGGCCGATGACTGAAGTGTGGAGCGATTGATAGAGGTTATCGCGCGGCGTCCCGATCCAATCTTTGAAGCGACCAGGCACAGGCTTCCACAAGTTGTGGACGACGCCGAGCGCGGCGTAACAATGACGCACCTCATCCGGCGTGATGATGCGCAAGGCGACTAGATCGTAAACCTGATCGATCTCAATCTTCTGTCGCTTCAATTTCTTCCAGATCGAAAAGAGCCGTTTGACGCGCCCTTCGATCCGAACAAACGGCACATCAGCCTCGCGCAGTTTCTCTTCGAGCATCGCTTGGGTTGCGTGCAGGAAGGCTTCGTGCTCGGCGCGGCGCGCTTCGAGTTGGGCCACGAGCGCGTGGTAGTCTTCCGGGTGCAGGTGCTGGAATGAGAGGTCTTCCAATTCGCCGCGCAGTTTGCCCATGCCGAGCCGATGCGCGATAGGCGCGTAGATGTCGAGCGTTTCCTGCGCGATGCGTTGGCGCTTTTCAGGTTTGAGGAATTGCAGCGTGCGCATGTTGTGCAGCCGGTCGGCGAGTTTGACAAGGACGACGCGCACGTCGTCCACCATCGCCAACAGCATCTTGCGCACGTTCTCGGCCTGTTGGACTTCTTTCGATTGATTGCTGATGAGCGCGATCTTCGTCAAGCCTTCGACGAGGTGCATCACCTCTTCGCCAAAGTATTCGCGGATCGTCTGCGGCTCGACGAGCGTGTCCTCGACTACATCGTGCAAGAGACCAGTTGCCACAGACACTTCATCAAGCCGCATGTCCGCGAGGATGTTGGCGACTTCGAGCGGGTGCACGAGATACGGCTCGCCTGAGGCGCGCGTCTGCCCTTTGTGCTCGCGCGCCGAAAAGAAGTAAGCGCGCCGGAGCATGTCTAGGTTAGCCTGCGGGTGATTGCGCGCAACCTTCTGGACGATCTCTTCGATGCGAATCATGGAAACAGTTAGTCAGTCGTCAGTCGTCAATATGATTTTATAACGACTACTGACTGCTGGCTACTGACGACTGACGATTGAAAAAAAAGATGCCCGACCGTAAAGTCGGGCATCAAGTGAAGCAGGGTGCTCGGGCTAAAGCGGAGTTCGGCAGACTATTGCCGGCGACGTGGCTCAACTGGCTTTTTCTTTGTCGGCCTTGGCCTTCTCTTCCTCTTCCTTCTTCTTCTTGTTCTCTTCGGTTAGCTTGAGCGTCTGTTGCTGCGCATCGTTAGCCTGCTTGCGGTCTTGGGTCGCCTGATCAGTCTTGCCGTCCATCTCATCGAGTTTGCCCAGTTCGAGCAGCAGGTTGGTTTTGTACGACCAAGCCTGATCGTTGGTTGGATCGAGACTGATGGCCCTATCGGTCAGCGCCAGCCCATCAAGCACACACTGTTTGGCCTGATCGAAATCCTTTTGCTCCTTCGGCTTCTTGTATTGGACGTGCGCCCCCTTGTCCGTCATCACCGTCACCTTGTTGCTGGCCTGCTCAGTGACCGTGTAGGAGCACTCCCACTTTTTGCTGGCGAGCACGATGAGCGCCTGCGCGCGTTTATCGGGCGGCGCGTTCGGATCGTTGGCGCGTTTGGTGATCCATTCGATCTGTTTGTCATCTTGCCCGATGGCCTTGTAGAGATAGGCGATGGAACTGTAGGCCAGTTCGTTGTTCGGGTCATTGGCCAGCACCTGCATGTACTGATCAATCGCCGCCTGTGCCTTAGCTTTGTTCTCCGGCGTGTCCACGCCTTGCTTATACTGCGACTGAATGGCGCGCGCGATGAAGAAGTCTGTGTTCTTCTGCTGTGGGTCAAGCTCTTTGGCGCGGCGGAAGTGTTCCTCCGCCTCTTGGAAGTGGCCGGCCTTGTAAGCGCGCGCCCCTTCGTTCAACTGGTTCTTGGCGCGAATACGGTTGATGCAGCCCGTGTTCAGGCAGAGCGCGGCGAGCGCGAGCAAAAGGAGCGCGGCCCTTGAATGAGAGAGTTTCATTAGCTTTACGACTCCCGCAAGAGAGAATGTCTAAAGACTCTAAAACTGCGAATGACGAGCGAAGGGCCAGCGCACTTTTCGCCGCCGAGGCGAATGGACGCACTGGCCGGACTGCCCGTCACTGTGGCCGCCTATTGCGGCAGATCGTCAATCTGCAACCCGATGGGATTGCCGCCCGCCCCCTTAATCGCGTCGATCACTTTGACCACTTCACCGTAAGGCAGAGACTTCGGCGCTTTGACGAAGACGGCCTTGGCGATGCGCTCCTCTTCCGGCAGGTCAACGCGCGTCTCTTTGCCCGGCTCATAAGCGTGCTGCGCGCGCCGCTCTTGGAAAGTGTCCGACAACTTCTTGCTCAGCAAACTTGGATCGTTGACCGAACCGACGTCGTCCTGATTCAGCTTCAACTTCAAATCTTTATCAATCGTAACGACCAGCGTCAGCGGGTTCGGCTTGATCGGTTCGTTCGACGGCGGCGGCTCGTTCGGCACGAGCGCCTTGAAGCGCGTCGGCTTGAGCGGCGTGATGACCATGAAGATGATCAGCAGCACCAGCAGAATGTCTATGAACGGCGTCACGTTGATGTTCGGTTTGGCTGCGCCTGCGCCGACTGCCATTCCCATTGCCAGTTCCTCCGTGTCAGGCCCACGTTCGCCATTTAAGACAAAGCGCGGCCCTGTCAAAAGCTTGATGACGTGTAAGCGCCCGGCCTCAGGCTTTGGGCGCTCCCGGCGCGGGGGCCGGCCCGTTCAGTCCCTTCTTCTTCTCGGCGACCAGACCGATCTGATCAATTCCAGCCTGCCGGATCGTATTGATCAACTCGACGACGCTGCCGTAGCTCGCGTGAATATCGCTACGGACATAGACGATCCGCTCTTCGGGTTTTTTGGTCTCCATCCGCTTCTGAATCTTGTCCTTCAGATCGACGATGTCAACCTTGTCTTTCCCAATATAGAACTGATTGTCGCCCGTAATCGCGATCACGACCGAAGACTCTTTGATGATCGCGGGGTCTTCCTCCGGGTTGCGCATCTCTTTCGGCAACACCACCGAGACGCCCGACTGCAAGAGCGGCGTCACGACCATGAAGATGATGAGGAGCACCAACATGATGTCCACCATCGGCGTGACATTGATCTCGGAAGTGAAGCCGCTGTTGCCACCCGCTGTCATAGCCATAAGTCACTCTCCTTAAACTTGCAGCGCGACCGCAAGCGTCGCCCGACCGCGCCCCGTCGCGCGAACACGTGTTCGCGCGACAAGCTCAGAGGGTTTACCGTTTGCGCGGCGTGCGCGCCCGAACCGTCTAGGCTTTCAGTTGCCGCGTCCGATTTTTGATGAAGTAGTCGATCAACTCCGACGCCGAGTTATCCATCTCGACGATGAAGCCGTCCACTTTGCCGGTGAAGTAGTTGAACACCCACACGGCCGGCACAGCCACAGCGAGACCGAGCGCCGTCGTCAACAGCGCCTCGGCGATACCGCCTGCGACCGCGCCGATACCAGCCGACTCGGCGTTCTTCATGCCGGTGAACGCGGAGATGATGCCGAACACAGTGCCGAAGAGACCGACGAACGGAGCGGTCGAACCGATGGTCGCCAGACCCGACAGCCCGCGCCGGAACTCCGCGCTCTTAATCGCAATCGCACGTTGCAGCGCACGCTTCGACGCATCGATCTCGTCGCCGGAGATGTCGCCGCCCGCTTCGTGCGCGCGAAACTCCTGCAAGCCCGCATTGACGACCATCGCCAGATGCGACTTCTTGTGCTTGTCGCTGATGTTGATGGCCTCTTCGATGCGGTCGTTCTTCAAAGCCTGCGCGACGCGCGGCGCGAACTCGCGCGATTGCGTCTTGGCGGCGCGATAGGTCAAGAACCGCTCGACCATGACCGCAATCGAATACATGGACATGATCAAGAGCACGGCGATGACGCCGATGGCGACGGGGCCGAGGTTCTTGATCATCTCACTCATCGTGAAAGCGTTGGCGGTCGCACTCGCTTGACTGCCGCCGCCGCCCTGATCTTGCAGGAAGAACAGCAGACCGAGCGTTTTAGTTCCGACTAAACTCATCGTTGGAATTGTCACGGTAGAACCCTCCAAAAATTTTTACTGCACTAGAGCGTGGAGCGCGTTGGCTTCCATTATGCGCGACCGGCTTTGAGCGCACGCGGCCTTTACGAGAGCGCGCGGCCGCGAGACTCAGCAGACCGACGCGGCGCGCGTCCGGTTATTGAAGCACGAAGTTATAGGTGATAAAGCCTGAGACCTTCACCGGCTGCCCAGAAAGAAGCGTCGGCGTAAAGCGCGCCTGATAAGCCGCCTGCACCGCCGCTTGCTGCAACAACGGATGACCCGATGTAGCGTGCGCCGAGGTTACGCGCCCCGACTCGTCCACGATGATCGCCACGACGACCGTGCCCGAGGCGCGCGCCGCCTTTGCAATCGGCGGATACGGCGGCTGCGGTTTGCTAATGGCTTTACCGTTCAACACGCCCTGCGAGATCGGCGCCGTCGGCTTCGGCCTTGGTGTCGGCGTCGGTGGTGGCGGTTCGGGTTCGGTATCTTTGATGACGGGCGCAGGGCCTGTGTTCACACCCACGCCTGTGCCGGGGCCCGGCGGGCCGATGGGGCCGGCGGGGCCGCTCACGTCCGTGTTGGAATGACCGATCACTGCGCCGCCCGGCGGCACGGGCGGCACTTTGCTCGCCACCGCCGAGACATGCTCCGGCACTTTGGTCGGGTCGAGTGAGCTAGCGACCAACTCTGTGCGGGTCGCCACCTGCTGCTGCTCTTGCTGCTTCGGCTGCTCTTGCTTCTGTTGTTGCTGCTCCTGCTGTTGCTGCACAGGCACAGGCGCAACCATCGTCGTTAACTCAAGACTCTCATCGGGCAGGCTGCTGTTGTAGGCCCAGACGCTGAGCACGGCCAGCCCGACAAGGATCACGACGTAGATTGCGGCCGCGCCTAAAAAGAATGAGCCTTTACGCGCAATGTCTTCTTTATGCGAACCAGACTCGACTAAACTATCGAACATCTCTCATCCTCCCTCTTCCGGTGCCAGTGGACTAAGGGTGCAAAAACGATCACACGGTTAGATGTCTCCGGCAAAGCGTTTGTTCCAAAACGTCGCTGTCATACAACCGCTTGAACGATTAGTTGGAACTTAAATGTGGGGGCAGGCAAACGGCGTTACTGAAACGACTCGGCGCGCGCTCAAGTCTTGAGCGCAGCACACGGGCACGAGCGTTAACCACTCGCGCCGATCAAACGCCGTACAGCCAACAATCGCACTGCGTGTGTGCAGACACTGCTACAGGCACGATCAGATACGTTTGTAAAGCAAAAATAATTTGGTCAGCAACGCGCTCAGTCTATGTCGCTCGGCGCGCGCCTGTCAAGCGCAAAATCCGTCATTAACACAGGGTTATCTTATGAGCGTGCTGCGCCTTGCGAGCCGCGCGCGACCGCTTTCGCTTTCGTCTCGGCCGCGCCCTTTTGGGTCGCATTGCCGCGCTGTTGTGCGCCCGGCGCACGAGTCGCGGGCGTCTGCGTGCGCGACGGCTCAAGCCGCCGTTGCCACCAGACCATGATCGGGCTGGCGACGGCGATTGAATCGTACGTGCCGAAGATGATGCCCATCAACAAGGCAAGCGAGAAGGGACGCAGCGTGGCGCCGCCGAAGAGCACCAAGGCGACAACCGAGAGGAAGACTAGCCCTGACGTGATGACCGTGCGCGAGAGCGTCTGATTGATCGACATGTTGACCACGTCGTAGAGACTCATCTTGCGATGCAGGCGCAGGTTCTCGCGGATGCGGTCGAAGACGACGATTGAGTCGTTCACGTCGAAGCCGACGAGCGTGATGAGCGCAACGATGACCGTTAAGTTGATCTCCCACTGAAAGATCGAGAACAGACCGAGCGTGACGAGCACCGTGTGGAATACGGCGATCACGGCCGCCGCGCCATAAGTCCACTCAAAGCGGAAAGCGATGAAGAGGAGCATGCCGACGAGTGCCGCCAACGTGACGGCGATGGCTTGGTTACGAAGCTGCTTGCCAGCCACCTCGCCCACCGCGTCCGTGCCGATGATCTCTGCGTTACCCTCCCCGAAAGCGCTCAGCGCTTGCCCGACTTTTGCGCGCGCCGGGTCAACGCCCGCCTGTGCCTGCGGCGTGTTTGCCTGTGCGCTTTCGTCCTGCTTCGGCAACCTGATCAGGAACTCGCCTTGTTTGTCCAAGATGGGCTGGATGATCACATCTTTGATGCCCGCTTGATCAATGGCCGAGCGAATGGCTTCGACCGAAGGCGGTTGGTTGAAATGGACGGTGACGACCGTGCCGCCTTTGAAGTCCACACCGAGATTGAAAGCTTCCGTGCCATATGGGTGGAAGGCGTGCCGGTACAGCGCCGACCCCATGCCGACCAACAGCAAGATGATCGAGATGGAGATAAAGATGCGGCGCTTGCCCAGCCAGTCAACGTTAACGTTTTTGAATAATTGAATCATGACTTAAAACCAGTGACGAGTGACGAGTGACAAGTGACGAGTTAAAAGCTTTTGCTTGTCACTCGCCTCTCGTCACTGCGGTTAAATACTGATCGTCTCCGGGCGATGGCCACGGCGATTGAGCACCCACTCAAAGATCGTGCGCGAGACATAGACGGCCGAGAACAGGTTGACGACGAGACCGAGCACGAGCGTAACGGCGAAACCGCGAATCGGGCCCGTGCCGAAGATGAACAGAAAGAGCGACGAGACAATCGTCGTCACGTGGGTATCAATGATTGTAACGAAGGCGCGCCTGAAACCCTGATCCACTGACGAGAGCACGGTCTTACCTGAGTGTAACTCTTCGCGGATGCGCTCGAAGATGAGCACGTTTGAGTCCACCGCCATACCGATGGTCAGGATGATGCCGGCGATGCCGGGCAGCGTCAGCGTCGCGCCGAAGAGAATCAGACCGGCCATCATCAGGATCATGTTCAGCAGTAGCGCAACGACGGCGTTGACGCCTGCGCCGCGATAGTAGATGAGCATGAACGCGATGACGAGCGTGAGACCGAGCAGCGAGGCTTTGACGCCCGCACGAATGGAGTCAGCGCCGAGACTCGGGCCGACCGTGCGCTCTTCCAAGTATTGAATCGGCGCGGGCAGCGCGCCCGACCGCAGGGTCAGCGCCAAGTCGTCGGCCGAAGCCTTCGTAAAGCGCCCGCTGATCTCGCCTGAATCTGTGATCTGCGATTTGATGAACGCGATTGATTTGACCTCGCCGTTAAGGACGACGCCCATGTACTGATTGATGTTTGCGCCCGTCCACGCGCCGAACTTCTCTGCGCCCGCAGGCTTCAGTTGAAAGTGAATCTGATAGTCCGTGCCGCGCCCCGACTGCGAGACCGCTTGCGCGTTGCGCAGTTCGCTCCCGTCCACGACGGGCGGCATCTCGACCACAACATACTTCTTCGGCTTGTTCTGATTGGCCGTGTTCGAGTTCGGGTTCGCGCTCGCGGCGGTCGGCTCTTCGCGTTCGGCGTAAGGCACGACCTGTTTATTGGACGGCACAGTGCCGCCGAGCGATTGGATCGCTTCCTGTTCCGAGTTGTAAGTCTGCACGGGCTGCGGACTCGGCGGGCTGACGACGTGGACGAGATCAAGCTTCGACTCGGTTTTCAATAACTGCTTGACGTGCTCTGGGTCTTTGATGCCGGGCATCTGCAAGAGAATCTGGTGCGAGCTTTGCGCGCCATGTCGTTGCAAGGTCGGCTCGGCGACGCCGACGGCGTTGATGCGGCTATCAATGATCTTCAGAGCTTGATCAACCGCCTGCTCCGCGAGCGTCCGTTGCGCGTTCGCGGTCAAAGACCAAGTGATCGCATTGCCAGAGGTCGAGACCGTCCAATCATTCAGATCAACCTTCTTCGGCATCGCGTCGCGCACGTCCGACACTTTAGCTGGATCGGTCACCGGCAAAGTAAAACCATAGTTGCCGTTGTCCGTGTTCCACTTCACCTCCTGCGTCTGGTAGCCGCCCGCTTGCGCCGCCTTCTGGACGGCCTGCGCCGTGTCCTGCGTCAGTTTCTTCAGATACTCGTCGGTCTTAACCTGCATGACGAGGTGCGAGCCGCCTTTGAGATCGAGGCCGAGGTGTATGTTTTCGGCGAGCGTCTGCTTGAGACCGTTGGGCGTGAAGTCGCTCAGATGCGGCCGGTGGCGCGGGCCGATGACGGCGTAGAGGCCGGCAATCGTGACGATGGCGATGACGATGACGCGCTGCGTTAAATTCTTCTTCATGATCGTTTGTCAGTAGTTAATTGTCCGTTGTCAGTTGTTCAGTTCATCTTCAACGTGCAACTCATGGCAGAAGAACAACGGACAACTGACCATTGACAACGGACAATCCTTTAACTCTTCTTCTCTTCCTCACCCTGCATCGCGGCGACGGCGCTGCGCGAGATTTCGAGCATGGACTTGTCGGCGCTTAAAACAACCAAGCTGTTTTCGCGCACAGACTTGACCGTGGCCAATATGCCGCCGGTCGTGATGATGCGGTCGCCCGGCTTCACGTTCGCGATCATGTCTTGCAACGCGCGCTGCCGCTTGCGCTGCGGGCCGATGATCAGGAAATAGAAGATGGCGAATATCGCAACGTAGGGGAGAAACCAGAGCGCGCCGAAGCCGCCGGACTGGAGAAGCAGAAGAGTAGCCATTTAAGTTTCAGATCGAAGCGTTAAGTTGTTTTTCAACCGCGCCAGAACAGCGCAAAAGTTTTAAGCGCGTACAAGAAAAGTCCGGCGACCGATCAGTGCCAGCCCCGAAACTTGCGGGCGCACTCACCCGACACCGGAGTTGTACCGCTCTATGAACTCTCGCTGAAATCGCGCGAAATTACCAGACCGGATAGCTTGCCTCACGCGCCGCATGGTGTCAAGGAAGAACGCGAGATTGTGATGCGTCAGCAGGATGCTCGCCAACATTTCGCCCGCATTATAAAGATGGCGCAGGTAAGCGCGCGTATGCCTACGGCAGACCGAACAAGCGCACTCTTCATCGAGCGGGCACGTGTCGGTCGTCCAACGCGTGTTCTTGATGTTGACCGGGCCGAGCGACGTGTAGGCCCGCCCGTTGCGCCCGTCGCGCGTCGGCAACACGCAATCGAACATGTCCACGCCGCGCGCCACGCCTGCGAGCAAATCCTCCGGCGTGCCGACGCCCATCAGATAACGCGGCCGCTCCTTTGGCATCCTTGGCGCAAGCAACTCGATGGTGTCGTACATGACCGGCTTCTCTTCTCCGACGCTCAAGCCCCCGATGGCGTAACCAGCGAAACCGATCTCGACCGTGCGCGCGAGACTCTCAAGCCGCAAGTCTGCGTGCGCCGCACCCTGCACGATGCCGAACAACGCTTGCTCGCCGTTGACCGACAAGTGATGCTCCGGTGTGCGGCCCGTGTCCGCGCCTTCACGTTGCAATTCGTCGAAGCGTGCGCGCGAACGTGCAGCCCAACGCGCGGTCAACTCCATCGAAGCGCGCGCGACCTCGTGCGCCGCCTCGCCCGGCGCGCATTCATCAAACGCCATCACGATGTCAGAGCCAAGCGCCGCTTGCACCTCCATCGAAACCTCCGGCGACAGAAAGCGCGCGCTCCCATCCACGTGCGAACGAAACTCGACGCCCTCTTCGCGCAGCTTGCGTAGTGCGCCCAAGCTCCACACTTGAAAGCCGCCCGAATCCGTCAACAGCGCGCGTTCCCAACCGATGAAGCGATGCAAGCCCCCGCACGCGCGGATCACGTCCACACCCGGTCGCAGCCATAGGTGATACGTGTTGCCGAGAATGATCCGCGCGTCCAACTCCGGCGCTTCCAACGCCTCGAAGCGCGTGCCCTTCACCGTGCCCGCCGTCCCGACCGGCATGAACACGGGCGTCTCAATCAACGAGCGGCGCGTCTGCAACACGCCTGCGCGCGCCTCGCCCTCTTGCGCGACGACCTGCCAATTGATCGCCGTCTTACTCATCCGCACACTTCGCTTCCGTCGCCGCAAAACTTTCCAGACACGCGCGGCACAGACAGTTTCGATAACGCGCCCGCATCGTTTGTCTCACCGACTCGCTCAACTTGATCTCCGTACACCAACAACCCGCGAGCGACGCGCCACACGTGAACTCAGCGCCGCACGCTTCGCAGACCGAAGGCTCGCGCAGGCGCGGCAAGATAAGTGCGGTCAGGTCTCGAAGTTTCATCACACAATGCTGAATCAATGCGAACGTGTTATTTCCTACGCTCGCGCTTATGCCGTTCAATGATGCGGATCGGCGTGGCGAAGAAGTCATAAGTCTCGCGCAGACGATTCTGCAAGTAACGCTCGTAAGAAAAATGCAAGCCACCTTTGCCGCCGGCGGTGAAGACGACGAAGCGCGGCGGGCGCGTGCCGACTTGGGTGACGTATTGGACGCGCAGGCGCGAGCGGCCACCTTTGACGGGCGCGGGCGCAGTCGGCGCGCGTGGCGCGGCGATGGCGCGGGCGAAGAAGTCGTTGAGTTGCGAAGTCGAGATGCGTAAAGATCGCGCCGCGTTCGCGCGCACGGCGAGCGGCAGGATGCGTGGCACGCGCTGACCTGTCAATGCCGAGATGAAGACGACCGGCGCGTAGTCGAGGAACTTCATCTTGTCGCGCAAGTCGCGCTCGAAGGCGGCGGGCGTGCCCGTCTCTTTGTCCGGCACGGCGTCCCACTTGTTGACGGCGATGATGATCGAGCAACCGGCTTCGACCGCGTAGCCCGCGATGTTCGCATCGAGCGCGGCCACGCCTTCCGTCGCATCAATCACGACGACCGCCACATCCGCACGTTCAAGACTGCGCCGCGCCATCACGACCGACAACTTCTCAGTCATCTCTTCGGTCTTGCCCTTGCGCCTGATGCCCGCCGTGTCAATCAAACGAAAGCGATGCACGACGCGCTCGGCCACTTCGAGCGCCGTCCCTTCGCCTTGCAATGCGTTCGGGTCTTGCGTCGCGTCGGTCGGTGTCGCGCCTGCAATCTCTTCGGGCCATTCGAGCAGCGTGTCCACCGTATCGCGCGTCGTGCCCGCGACCGGCGAGACGATGGCGCGCTCCGCGCCGAGCAGCCGATTCAAGAGCGACGACTTGCCAACGTTGGGCCGACCGATGATCGCAAGTCTGATCTCGCGCGGCGCGGTTTCGGTATCAACTACCTCTGCTTGCTCATCGAAATGTGTGACGAGCGCGTCGAGCAGATCGCCGACGCCGTCACCGTGTTCGGCGGAGACGGCGACGACCTCATCGAAACCGAATTGATAAAACTCGCCCGCGTCGGCTTCGAGGCGCGTGGCGTCCGCTTTGTTCGCGGCGATGAGCACGGGCTTGCCTGTGCCGCGCAGCAAGCGCGCTAGTTCTTCATCAAGCGGCGTCTTCCCTGCGCGCACGTCAACGACCCAGACGAGCGCGACCGCTTCGCTGATCGCCGTCGCCGCTTGTTTCAAAATGTTCGCCGGAATGATCGCATCGTCATCAGGCACGATGCCGCCGGTATCCACGACGGCGAAGCGGCGGCCTTGCCATTCGGCTTCGCCGTAGATGCGGTCGCGCGTGATGCCCGGCTCGTCGCCGACGATTGAGCGCCGCTCGCCGATCACGCGATTGAAGAGCGTTGACTTGCCCACGTTCGGTCGCCCGACGATGGTCACAAGCGGCAGAGCGGCGCGCGGCGGCGCGACCGTTGCAGTCGTCTCTGTGCCTTGTGTGCTCATGTCTTGAATCTGCGCGAGTCTAACGCGCGCGGCAAACGCGCGGCAAGCGTGTGATGTTTTAGTGTGTGGCAAGCGGACTTGAGATTCTGTGCGAGGGTTGGCCGATGTGTATATGCGCGCCGGTGGCTGAGCCGGGGATGGCCATGTAGAAGGCGAAGAATGGGATGCCGTTGGCGCGCAGATAAGCCATGAGCGCCTGACCTTCGGCGCTGTTCGGATTGACGGGCACGTCCATCGCGTTGCGATGATCGAAGCCCAAGCGATTGTGCACGGCCGTTTGGCCGTAGGCGCTGATCGGCAGTTGCCGGCCGAACTTTTGCAGGAAGAAACTTTCGACTTTCGCTGCGCCTGACGTGAGCGACCAAGCGGCGGGGCCGTTGTAGCGTATGTAAGCGGTCGTCTTGATCAACTTGCCGGGTCGGGGTGGCGGCACTTGCGCCACCTGCTCGATGGTCTTCTCTTCGACGAGCGTCTCGGCGATCTGATCATCGGCCGCTTGCATCTGTTTTTGCGCGTCGGCGACTTTCGCTTTGGCGTCCGCGATCTCTTGCGCGTTTGCATCAAGGTCGCGCTTGGCGAGCAAGCCTTGCGCGTAAAGCTCTTGCAGTTTGGCCTGCTTCTCTTCGGCGCGCTTCACGTCCTTCTCGTAAAAAGTCAACAGTTCGGCCAAGCTCTTCTTGTACTCGTTCGTCAAACGGATGAACTCGTCGCGCGTCGCGGTCAGTTGCTCTGCGGCTGTGGTTTTTTCATCTTTGTGCTTCTGCTTCTGCGTCGTCGGCACGGGCGGGCGGCGCTTTTGCGCGCGCGCAGATGCTTCGACTAATTGCAAGAGACACACGAGCAGCAACACCGACGCACAACGAACCCACACGAGACGGGCCCGCACATCTTGTGCGCCTCGCTTCGTGTCGCTTCGTGTGGCTTCGTGGTTCATGTCTTGTCTCGCGCCCAAGCTTATGAGCTTCAATTTAACGCTTACGTCTGCGCGCCTCAATGCATCGCCGCCGCCGCGGCTTTACGCGCCTTGACACGCTTGAACAGTAGCGTCGCCGGAATGCAGAGCACACACAAGAAAGCGAGCAAGCGGAAGTTGTCAATATAAGATAGCACCATCGCTTGTTTAGTCAGCATGCCGTACATCATGCCCATAGCTTGCTGCGTCGCCGTGACCGCAGAGCCGGACTGCGTTGCCATCGCGCCCTGCATCTGCTGCATGCGTTGTTGCACCATCGGATTGTAAGGGTTGAGGTGCGAGGCAAGCGCCGCTTGATGCACTTGCGCGCCGCGCGCGAGCAGCGTGGTCATCGCGGCGATGCCGATTGAGCCGCCGGTGTTGCGCATCAGATTGAAGACGCCCGAAGCGTTGCCCATCTGTTCGTTCGCAAGCGTGCCCATCGCGGCGGTCGTGAGCGGCACAAAGACGAAGCCCATCGCCAAGCCGCTAATGATGCTCGGCCAGACGATGCTGCCCATTGAGATTTGTAGATTGATGTCGCTGAACAAGTAGGTCGAGAACGCGAGCACCGAGAAGCCGAACATGATCAAGTAGCGACTATCAATGCGCCCGACGAGCCGGCCGATGATGATCATAGAGATGATCGAGCCGATGCCGCGCGGGCTGACCGCCATGCCGCTCTGCACCGCCGGATAGCCGAGCATCGTCTGCAAGAAGAGCGGCAAGAGCGCAATCGTGCCATACAGCACGATGCCCATGATCGTCATCAACATCGTGCCGACCGCGAAGTTGCGATTCGTCAAGATGCGCAGGTTGACAATCGGCTCTTTAGCGCGCAGTTCCCAGATGATGAACGCGATGATCGTGGCCACGGCGAAGACCACCGCCAAAGTGATCAAGGACGAGTGAAACCAATCCTCTTCCTGTCCCTTGTCGAGCACGAGTTGGAGCGTCGCCAAGCCGACGGCCATCAGCCCGAAGCCGATGTAATCAATGCGGCCGGGTTTCTGATCTTTAATGTACGGCGGGTCTTCGATGAACGTGTTCGCCATCAGCACCGCGATGATGCCGATGGGTACGTTGATGTAGAAGATCCAACGCCAAGTGTAATTGTCTGTGATCCAGCCACCGAGGGTCGGCCCGATGATCGGCGCGACGACGATGCCCATGCCGAAGACAGCCATCGCCGAGCCGCGCTTTTCCGGCGGAAAACTCTCCATCAACACGGCCTGCGCAATCGGCTGCAACGCGCCGCCGCCCGCGCCTTGCAGGATGCGCGCGACAATGAGCATGCCGAGACTCGCCGCCGCGCCGCACAGTGCAGACGAGAGCGTGAAGATGATGATGCAGACGATCAAGAAACGCTTGCGGCCAAAATAGCGACTGAGCCAGTTGGTCGCAGGCAGAATGATCGCATTCGAGACGAGATAACTCGTCAGCACCCAAGTCGCCTCTTCCGGCGTGGCCGAAAGATTGCCCGCGATGTGCGGCAACGCGACGTTGGCGACCGAAGTATCAAGCACCTCCATGAACGTGGCGAGCATGACCGCCGCAGCGATCAACCAAGGGCTGAAACTCGGCGTCCACACTTTCGGCGCAACAGCAGTCGCAGCCTGCCCCGTTCGAGTTGCGACCTGCCCGTCGGCGCGCTGCGTTGCTCGCGTCGGATTTGCGCCCGCGCCCCCCTTGGTCAACGCCTTGCTCACCTAACCAACACCTCTGGCTCGACCGACATGCCCGGCGCAACCATGTGGTCCGGATCGGGTTGTTCGTCAAAGACGATCTTGACGGGCATACGCTGCACGACCTTGACGTAGTTGCCCGTCGCGTTCTCCGCCGGCAGCATGCTGAAGCGCGCGCCCGTGCCCGCTTGTATGCTGTCAATGTGTCCCTTGAAAACTTTATCCGGGTACGCATCAACTGTGATTTCAACCGGCTGCCCCTCGTGCATCTTGCCGATCTGACTCTCTTTGAAATTGGCCGTGACCCACACGTCGCCCGGCACAACCGCCATGAGCGGCTGCCCGACCTGCACGAGCGCGCCCTCTTCGATTGACTTATGCGTTATGCGCCCTGTCTCCGGCGCATAGATTTTCGTGTAAGACAACTCAAGCTCGGCCTGTTCGACCGCCGCGCGCAGTTGTTCGATGGTCGCGCCCGCCGTCTCCGCTTGCGCTTGACTGACGGCGACCTGCTGCGGCGCTGTGTTCGCTTGCGCGAGCCGACCAAGCGCCTCGTTCACCGTCGCCTGCGCGCCGCCGATCTGTGTCTGCGCCCGACGCGCGTTCTCGGCGGCGGTCGTCTCAGCCGCCCGCGCTTCGCTCACCTGCGCTTCGGCCGCTGCGACGCGGCCGCGTGCGGCCTCAACTTGCGCGTTGGCTGTGCGTGCTGCGGCGATGGCTTCGTCGAGTCGTTGGCGTGAAATCTCGTCCTTCGCGTAAAGCTCTTGGTAACGCTGCACGTCCGCGTTGGCGCGCGTCGCTTCGGCTTCGGCGGCTGTGACTTGTGAGCGCGCCTGCGCGAGATTGGCCTGCGCCGTCGCTACGCCCGCGCTGGACTGACTGATCCGACTGCGCTCGGCTGCGGCGGCGGCGCGCGACGATGCAACGCCTGAGCGCGCTTGCTGCACCGTCGCGGCGGCTTGCTGCGTGGCCGCGTGTGTGCTGGCGCGCGTCAACTCGACGCTCGTGTGCGCTTCACGCAGACGCGCCGCGCCTGCATCAAGCGCGGCCTTCGCCTGTTCCAACTTCGCCTCGTAATCGCGCGCGTCGAGTTCGGCGATCAGATCGCCCGCCTGCACCTCTTGATTGTCCTTCTTGTAAACCTTCGCCACATAGCCTGAGACTTTCGGACTGACCTGCACGATGCGCCCGTCAATGAACGCATCATCTGTCGTCTCGTGCGCGCGCGCATAGAGCCAATAGCGCACGCCGAAGACTGCGCCGACGAGCAGCACCAACGCGCCGACGATGAGCAGCGTCCGGCGACGGCGCAACTGTCTTGCTCTTGCCGCTCGGCCTGCCTCGTCACTGTCGGCTGCCGATTTGCTCCCTGCCTCGGGGATGTACGGTTGTACGTCTTCTACACCAGTCGCTTCGGCTGCGTTTTTTGGCCGCGCCGCCGCGTGCGGTTCTTCCTGCGCCTGCTTGTTCTCTGCTTCTACTTGATCCAACACTTCTGCCATGTCTCGCTCCAAACTCAGACAGCCGCGCGCGCGTTTCCTTTGCGGCTCACAAATTATGTCAGAACCGCCTGCGGTAGCGGGCGGGTCTTGATTGCATCATCTGGCCATTGATCGCAGCATACACCCGCCCGCTACCGCAGGCGGTTTTGACTTGCTGTTCACCAACGAAATGCTTCGGCGCGACCGAGCGCCGCCGCAAGATTCAAACGCGCGGCGTTATAGACAGCTAACGCCGTGACCTGCGCATCGCGCGCGTTGGCGAGCGCGGTCTGCGCGTTGATGACTTCGAGATTGTCCGCCACGCCCGCGCGAAAACGGTCGCGCGCCATCTCCAACTCACGCTCAGCCAACGTCACGCTCTCATCAGCCGCGCGCACCTGCGCCATCGCCGTGCGCACAGCCGACAGGGCCAAACGCACATCCTCTTCAACCTGCCCGCGCACGCTGCCGAGTTCGAGTTCGGCTTGACGTGCGCGACTTGCCGCGACCGCTTCACGCCCGCGCGTCAGTCCGCCATTGAAGACGGGGACGTTCAACTGGATCGCGGCGCGGCGCGTGGGCAAATCTGTGTTTGTCGGCGTGATGCCACTCACGCCGTAGTCGCCCACGAATTCGAGCGACGGCAGATGCTCCGCGCGCACCGCTTGACGTTCGAGTTCGTTGACTCTGATCTGTTCTTCGGCGATGCGAATCTCAGGCCGGCTCTGCGCGGCTTGCGCGACAGCAGTCTCAGCCGAAGGCACCGGCTCATCCATGTAGCGCAACTGATCAGTTAAGATCAAAGGACTCTCAAACGAGAGACCGACGACGCGCTGCAAGTTCAGACGCGCCTGCTCCGAAGCCATCTGCGCCTGCGCCAGCCGCAACTGTTCTTCAGCGAGTCGCGTCTGCGCGCGCGTCACATCAACGCCGGTCGCCACGCCCGCGTTGCGTTGATCCTGCGCGAGTTTCAAGAGCGTCTGCGCGAGTTCGACGTTCGCTTGCGCGGCTGCGACCGAGCGGTCTGCGCGCAAAGCTTCGAGGTACGTGAGCGCCGTGCCGCTCGCCACCTGCTCGCGCGCGAGTGCCTCTTCAACCTCCGCGACGCGCACGCCTGCGCGCCCCGCCTGATAATTTTTGATCGCGCTCAAGTCGAAGATGGTCTGCACGAGCCGTGCGCGCGCGTCGAAATTATTGAACGGGCCGATGAAGGTTGAGCGTATGCCGGGGAACGTGCTGGGTTGAAAACCGAGCGCCGCCAAGTTCTGTGTGACGTTCGCCTGATACGCTGTGCCAGAGATGTTCGGCAACAGAGGCGCGCGCGCCTCTTGCTTCAAGCCCTCAGCTTCGCGCCGCCGCTCATGCGCGAGCAACGTGGCCAAGTTGTTCTTGATCGCGAGTTGGATCGCTTGCTCCAAACTCAACGACGCTGGCCCTTGAGTCACGACGGCCGCGCCCGGTACGTTCTGTGCGCCGAGCACATTGCCCGTGCCTCTTGTCGTCGGCACAGGCCCGCCGATCTGTCGGCCTGTGCTTGTCGTGCCGGTCGTTGTGCTTGTGCCGGGCGTCTGCGCCGGTGGCTGGCCCATGCCGCTCGGATTGGGCGCAGTGCCTTGTTGGCTGTTGCCGCTTTGCGTGCCGCTCTGCCCTTGACCCAGCGTCGTGCTCTGCCCGGCCGTTGTTGACTGCTGCGCTTGCGCCCACCCAGCACTCGCCAACACAAGAACTAAAATAAGATTCAGACGAAGCATACCCACGACCTATCCCCTGTTCACTTCGGTCCGCTCAGACTGCTCCGCTTGTCGCTCAAATGACTGCAAGACGTTGTGCCGCAGTTTCGTCAGCAGTTCGCTCAACGCCTCCTTCTCCTTATTACTGACGCCGCGCAGCATCGCGCGCACGCGCCGGTAATGTGCGGGCAGGATCGTTTCGAGGAGTTTGCGCCCCGCCTTCGTCAAACGCACGAGGCGCACGCGGCGGTCTGCGGGCGCGCCCGTGCGCTCGACCAACCCTCTGCGTTCCAGACAATCCACTAGGCCCGTGATGTTGGCTCGACTCACCAAAAGCAACTCGCCAAGTTCGTGCATCGGGCAGCCCGTCGTCTCATAACGGCTCAGGATCATCAACGCATTGAAGGCTCCCAATGAAAGCTTATGCGCCTCGATCTTGCGCGCTAATTGCGTTTGAATTATGTCGCAGGTGTAGATAAGGTTGATCAACAACTCGACCGAAGGCCGATGAAATTCTGCATACCGTTCGCCGTGCTGGCGCATCCGGCCGAGATAATGCGCCTCGCGCTGATCAGGCTGCACTCGCTTGTCGTCTCTCACTGCTTTCATATACTCATAATCATACTCTTAAGAAACTAATTGTCAAGTTCTTAACTATCCATCTGCCGGATCAACTGATAGCTTTTACTGTGCTCTGGCTGGCCTCGGCTAGCGCGCGCGCCGCATGCTCTAGTCGGTACAAATTTGTGGTTGAACGATCACCGCTCTGCTATAATCCCGCGCCATGAAAACGAAAGTTGCCCGTTCCCTAGCCATCCTTCTCGCGCTACTCTTTTCATGCTCTCCTGCTTGGGCCACCTGCGGTGGCGGTGGCGGCGGTGGGGGCGGCGGCATGTCTGGCGGCGGCGGGTCGGACATGAAGGTCTATTACGTGCCGTGGAAGGTGCGCGCCCCGCAAGACCCGCCGGTTGCGATGGGGTTGGTGCTCTATTGGTTTCCGGCCACGACCGAAGAGGTGCAGAAATCTTCCTTGCGCGCCTCGCGCACGCTCTCGCTCTACGCCGCGCAATGCGTTGCGATGGAACTGGCGGACTATCGCACCGACACAGGCAAGAAACTGCTCGGCGATTCCAAGCCGCCGGTCGCAGTGCTCGCCACGCCTGAAGGCACACCCATCAGCAAGCTTGAGAACAAAGACGGCAAGCTGAATGTGTCGGATGTGGAGAAACTGGTCGAAAGCGAAGTTAAGAAGCGCGAGAGCGCGCTCGACGAGCAACTGAAGTCGGGCAAGGACAAAGCGAAGGCCGGCGACACTGAAGTCGCCATTAAGCTCTTTCGCGCCGTGCAGGCCGAGAAGTGCATGTTTCCGGGCAAGGCTAAGGATGCGGCGAAGGAGTTGAAGAAACTCGGCGTGACTGATGTGGCCGAACTACCTGCCGCTCCCATCTTCGATGCACGCACGAGCGCACGGATCGAACAGACCATGCGCGCCGGCCTACGCGCGGAGATGGGCGCACGCTACGTCGCCGCCGAACAACTCTACACACGCGCGCATCTGCTCGACCCGGCCGACCCGACGCCCCTTCGTTATCTCGGCGAACTCTATCGCCATCACATCGGCGATTGGGACAAAGCGCGTGCGACGTTTGAAGCGATCCTTAATATGCCGGCCGATCCGCTCTCGCGCGCCGTCGCTCAGCACGGCTTAGGCAAGATGACCATTCACGAGGGCGAGTTCAAGAAAGGCTTGGCGCTGATGGAAGCTTCGGTTGCGACCTATCCGCTTGCGCTCGCCTATCGCAACTTGGCCGTCTATTGGAACTCCGAAGGCGACGCGGTTAAGACCGACTTCTACGTGCAGCAGGCGCTCGCGCTCGAGCCGAGAGACCCTTACAACTTGATCTTTGCCGCCGTCTTCAAGGCGGCCGCCGGTCACGGCGACGAAGCTTTGCAGATCGCCCGCGCCAATGAAGCACTGCTTCCTGCTTCGTATAACTTGGCCGCCATCTACGCGCAGAACGGGCAACGCGACAAGGCGCTCGCACTGCTCCGTCGTCACTTCTTCCAGTATGAGCGCTACCAGTCTGTGCGCGCCAAAGAGATGATGGAGGCGCGCGTGGATGCCGTCTTCAACTCCATCCGCGAAAACCCGACGTTCATCGCCCTAACGGCCGGTGCAGACGGCCGGCTACCCATGCCCCACAAGACGATGGGCGCGCCATCGAGCATAAACAAGTAGATGATCTGGTCGTCTGCTGTCTGCCCGCTCCTCAAACTCCGGCGGGCAAGATAGATATTGATTAAAGCAGTGCCGATCAGTTAAGCTGAATTTTGGGCGCGAACCTGAGAGCGGGTTCGCGCTCGCCCCTCTCGGCCTCATGTCAAGCTAAAAGCTACGGCTCGCCTATCAACTCGCGCGCGAAGGAGTCTCGGACAATCAATCATGATCGAATCCGGCACGCTGCTCCAAGACCGCTATCGTGTGGTCAAACTGATCGGCCAAGGCGGTATGGGCGCGGTCTATGTCGCAACGGACGAACGCTTTCACAGCACCGTCGCCATCAAGCAGACCTTCTTTGACGATCCGACCCTGCGCAAAGCCTTCGAGCGTGAGGCGCAACTCTTAAATCACCTGCGCCACGCTGCGCTCCCCAAAGTCAGCGACCACTTCATCGAAGGCAACGGCCAGTTCCTCGTCATGGAGTACATCGTCGGCGATGATCTCTCGGCGCTTTTGGAAGAGCGCAGCGGCCCGTTCCCGCTCGCCGACGTATTGCGTTGGGCCGACGAACTGCTCGACGCCTTGGATTACCTGCACACGCACGAGCCGCCCGTCGTACATCGCGACATCAAGCCGCAGAATCTGAAGTTGACCACGCGCGGCCAGATCGTGCTGCTCGACTTCGGGCTGGCGAAAGGGGCGACGACAGAGACGCGCGCGCACATGACGGCCAGCGTCTTCGGTTACTCGCGCCATTACGCGCCGCTCGAACAGATTCAAGGCACGGGCACGGACGCACGCAGCGACCTCTACTCGCTCGCCGCGACTTTGTATCACCTATTGACCGGCAAAGTCCCGGTTGATGCGCTGACGCGCGCCAGCGCCATCATCAATAATCAACCCGACCCGCTCAGGCCTGCACATCTCGCGCACACACAAGTCTCCGAAGCGATCAGCCGGGTCATCCAACGCGCATTGGCGCAAAAGGCCGCGCTGCGGCCGCCGACAGCCGCAGCGATGCGCGATGCACTGCGGCAAGCGTCGCGTGGCTTGGCACTCGACGCACGGCCAACGTCCGCCGCCAGCAGTTTCAAAGCAGATCAGTCTGCCACCGATGAGATGACGGTGACGTTGCCGGCACAAGCGCATGACGAGTCGCAGGCCACCATCGGCGTGCGCACCGCAACACAACGTCAGACCGCATCTTCGTCTGATGAGACGACTCTTGTTGAAGTCACACAAAGCGCAGCCCGACGCCCTGTCAAAGCTCACACCGCAACGGCAACGCACATGCGGCCAACGCCGTACGCACGCACGTCGCCCGTTAAGCTGCTCGGCGTGGCCGTCGTCCTACTGCTCGTCGCTTGCGCCGTCGTCGCCTACACTTTCACACAGCGCAGCGACAAGCCTTCGGTCAACTCTGCTTCAGAAGTCGGAACGCCGCTCGATTCGTCCACGAACGCGCAGTCGGGCACGCCCGCGACAACGCAGGCACAGCCTGCTGGCGCATCACAGAACACTTATTCGGAGTCCGCACCGGCGCAGATTCAACCCTCTACCACACGCGCTGCCAGCGAAGCGCCGACGACCTCCACCCAATCCCAATCCAGCGACGCCGGTGCGACGCGCGCTAACAATGCGAGCGGCGGCAACGCGCAGGCCAGTGAGGCCAATGCCCCTGCGACACTTGGGACGGCAGATGGTACAGGTCTTGTCATACAAAGAGCGGGGCCGCAGCCCAGCAACAATAGCGCTGCTCAAGATGACGCGCATCTCGCCGAGACGCTTCATAAAAAGCAAGCGCCTCCGCCCGAAGAAGAGCGCCTTCCGCCGCCCGATGGCGACCGCCCGCCGCCGCCGCCAAACGGCGACCGTCCGCCACCGCCACGTTTCCGCCCACCGTCCGTGCAGTAACACGAGCACCGCGCGGCTGCGTTTGAACTGAGGGCGCGGCTCAGTTGTTTGTGCGTTTGCCTGCCGATCACTTGCAGCGCCGCGCCCAATATCTATAAGCTACGCGCGCCGCACCGTGCGCAAGACGGCCTTTGCGCGCCGGCCCGGCGCAAAGATGAAACGATCTCAACTCATCACTCGCGTGCGCGCAGCACTCGGTCGCCCGGCCACACAGACGGACGCTGCGCCGTCGTCTGAACTTGCGGCCCACTTGGCTTTGGGTCAGCAGGGCGAGACTTATGCGGCGGCTCATCTGGTGCGCGCGGGCTACGAGTTGGTGGCGGCGAATTTCAAGTTGCCGGTGGGTCGCAATAGACGCGGCGCAGTTGTCAATGCCGAGATCGATCTGATCGCTTACGAGGGCGCGACGCTCTGTTTCGTGGAAGTGAAGACGCGCCGCTCCGACTGGTTCGCCGCGCCCGAAGCCAACGTTGACCTGCGCAAGCAGAGACAGGTTGCGCGCGCCGCACGCGTCTATCGGCGCATGTTCAATCTCACGGGCGCGCCTTACCGCTATGATGTGGTCAGCGTCGTCCTACCCGAACCGACCGAAGAGGTGGCCGAGCCGATGCCCCGCGTCGAACTACTGCGCAGCTTCTGGACGGACGCGAAATTTCGCAAGCGCAGTTGGGCCGACGCATACGTTGACTAAAATTGGCGTTGGCGTGTTTAGATGTTTAGAATACGTGGCGCGAGCGTCGCCTATTGCAATCGCAATCATCTGACCGGAGAAGTTGATCCCCCGAACATGGAGCAAGCGAACGGCCAAGAGACTGCCCCGCCGAATAAGACCGTCGTAGCCGACGGTTACAAGTATTGGGCCTTTATCAGCTACAGCCATCAGGACGAGACTTGGGCGCGCTGGCTGCACGAGAGTCTTGAGACTTACAAAGTGCCGCGCCGTTTGATCGGCCGGCCGAGCTTTTACGGCCCCGTGCCCGAGCGCGTCTTCCCGGTCTTTCGCGACCGCGAAGAGTTGCCCGGCTCATTCGATCTCGGCGGCACGCTCCAAGCGGCTTTGCGGCAGTCGCGCATCTTGATCGTGATCTGCTCGCCGCGTTCGGCCGTCTCGCGTTGGGTCAACGAAGAGATCAAAGAGTTCAAGGCTTGGGGGCGTGAGGATCGCGTCTTGTGTCTGATCGTCGAGGGCGAGCCGAACGCGACCGACAAACCGGAGCTTGGTCTCTTGGAATGTTTCCCGCCCGCTTTACGTTTTCGCGTCGGCGCAGACGGCAAACTCACAGACGAACACACCGAGCCGATTGCGGCCGACGCGCGCAAAGATAAGGACGGGCGCGAGAACGCTAAGCTCAAAGTGTTGGCCGGCATACTCGGCGTCGGCTTCGACGAGTTGCGCCAGCGCGAAGTGGTGCGCCAACGCAAGCGGCGGTTGAAAATCGGCACGGGCGTGTTCGGGTTGATGCTCGCGTTAGCCTTCGTCTATCTGGCGATGGCCGACAAGGGTTGGAGTATTCCGGGTGGCGAGCGTGTGCGGACGATCATAGATCGGCACAACGCTTCTGTGCTGCGCCCTGTGCCGCAGATGGAAGAGATTCGCCGCGCCGCCGTGCCCTTGCGTCGGCAGGTATTCGACTCCTTGACTCACGCGCGCACGCCCGACGGTTGGATCAAAGCGTCGCTCAAGCCGAACGAGAAATTGTACCTTGAGACGTGGAGTCATTCGCAGGCGTTGTGCGGGATGTTCCGCATGCCCGAAGCGAGTAACGCGGAACTGCATGCGCTGCTCCCTAATCTGGAGACGCCGTTCAAGCCGAACGTGCCGGTCGAAGCGGGCGCGCTCAAGTTCGGTTGGATTTCGCATCAAGACGATACGGACACAGTGGCCGAGCCGGCGCTCTGGACGACGGCCGCGCTCGCGGCGGCGCTTGCGCGCCCCGGTCTCTTGAACGACACGGAACGCCGACGCCTGCTCGCGCACTTGGCTTACACGCAGGAGGTCTTGAAACTCTATCGTCCGTTGGACGACGGCGGGTGGAACATGTTCCCGCGCCAGACAGAGGCCGGCGACGCGAACCCTTACACGACGACGCTCGCTTTGCTCGCGCTGTTGGAGTTGAAGCGCGCGAACGTGCCGTGGGAAGGCAGCGCGGAACGGCGTGATGAGTTGCTGCGTAAGACCGCGCAGTGGTTGCTCAATCACTACGATACGACGAAGGATGTGCCGGGTTGGAGCGGTGGCACAAGCGCGGATGAGACGTTCGACGGCCTGACGCTGGAAATCTACGCGCTGCTGTTGCGTGCGCAAGCGGAAGCTAACGTTACAATCCCGCCCGCCATGCTCGCGCAGATGCCGAAACACATTGCCGCCTGCGTCACGCGCGACTTCAGTTTTCCAACCAGTTCGGGCGAGTTTGTCGCTACCTGTCTCGATCAAACCGACCGCGCGCACGCGGGCAAAGAGAGCGTCGGCTTTCTCTGGCTGCCGTGGGCGATTGACGCGGCGCAAGGTTGGCTCACGTGGGCCGAACAACACAACGCGCCGCCTGAGGAGCGTACCCGCGTCCGCCGCGCGCTCGGTCACATGGTCTTGCAGATGGGCAACGATGCGGTCAAACGCGCGAGCACCGATTGGACATTCATCTCAGCCGAGACGCTCTACGGCCTATCAGAGATCAAGCCGCTCTGAACCTGTCAGAACTGCCTGCGGTAGCGGGCGGGTACTGCTCCCGCAACCAAAACCCGCCCGCTACCGCAGGCGGTTCTGATTCGCTTTCGTTACGGCAGCGCCGCGGCTTTCTGTTCTTGCGCGCTGCGCGGCGGCGCGTTCTTCACGTACTTGTCGAACCAGTTGATCATCTCGTAGAGCACGTGCTCGATGGTCTCGCGGGCGGCGTAGCCGTGCGCTTCGAGCGGGAGCATGACGAGGCGGACAGTGCCGCCCGTGCCGCGAATCGCCGCGTACATGCGCTCGGACTGGATCGGGAACGTGCCCGTGTTGTTGTCCGCTTCGCCATGGATCAAGAGGATCGGCTCGTTGATCTTATTGGCGAACATGAAGGGCGAGACCTTCAGATAAAGTTCCGGCGCTTCCCAGAGAATGCGCCGCTCGTTCTGAAACCCGAAGGGCGTCAAGGTGCGATTGTACGCGCCGCTCCGCGCGACGCCCGCACGGAAGAGATCGGAATGCGCGAGCAGGTTCGCCGTCATGAACGCGCCGTAAGAGTGGCCGCCGACGCCGACGCGATCCCTGTCTGTTACGCCAAGCTCCACCGCTTTATCAATCGCCGCCTGCGCGCTCATCACGATCTGATCTATGTATGTGTCGTTGACCTTCTCCGGGTCGTTGCCGACCACAGGCATCGTCGCGTTGTCGAGCACAGCATAACCTTCGAGCAGGAAGAATAACTCCGACGGCCCCGTGATGGTCGTGTAGCGCTGCGTCGAACCGGAGACTTGGCCCGCCGTCGCCGCGTCGCTGAATTCGAGCGGATAAGCCCACACGACCGTCGGTAGCCGTGTGCCCTCTTTGTAACCCGGCGGCAGGTAGAGCGTGAACGAGCAAGGCACACCATCTTTGCGCTGATAGGTCACGAGCCGTTTAGTGATGCCGCGCAGTTGCGGCGTCGGATCGGGGAAGTTTGTGAGCGGTTTGGCGACCGAGCCGTAAAGCGCCTCTTTCATCGGCGACTGTTGCGTAGAAGCCGCCGTTACGTCTTGCACTGCCGCGAGCGACGTGCGTATGAAGTAGTTCGGCGGCTCGGTCGGCGACTCGCGCCGCGTGATGAACTGCATGACGTCGTTTTTCACAAGCGCGATGGGTACTTCGTAGCTCTTTCTGTCGCTGCGAAAGTAACGCACGACTTGGAGCGATTTTAGATTCATCACGTCGAGGAACGGGCGGTCGCCTTCGGGCGATGCGCCGGTGCCGTTGAGGTAGATGCCGTCGCCGTGCTGAATAATCGCGCGATGACCGTTGGGCAACAGCCGCGTCATGAGCGCGCCCGGATCGTTGTAGCGATCCTGTATATTGCGATTCCAGATGATGCGCGGCTGTTCGGTGCGTGTGTCTGCGTGCAAGAGGATAGTGCGGAGTTTGCGCGTGTCGCGGTCGTAGTCTGAGACAAAGGCGAGGTCTTCACGTTCAGTCCATTGTAGGCCGGCGAAGCGTTGCTCGGTCTGAATGAGTTCGACTGGTTGCTCCTTGAACGGCGCAGCCAACATCAACACGCGATCACGATGCGCCACTTTCAACTTCGGATTGCCTTTATCGAGCGCTTCAGCCCAGCCGAGCGTCGCGGGCGCGCTCGGCCGCCAAGCGTAATCGCGCGCGCCTTCCGGCACGCCGCCAATCGGCACTTGATCCGCGAGCGGTAGATTCGCCAACTTATAGACGACCTGCCCCTTCATGTCCCACACTTCAACCTCTTTCGGGAAAGCGTCCGCCGGAAAGAGATAAGAGAACGGCCGACGCAAGCGCGCAGTCAGCAGCAGTTCGCCGTTCGGCGCGGGCGAGACCGTCTCGAAGATGGCCGGTTGGCCGATGTTCGTCATCTGGCTGCTCGCCGTATCAACGAGCGCAAGCTGCGCAGACGCGTAATACTCAAACTGATCTTCGTCGTAAGGGTTCTTCAACAGGTCTTCATAGGTCGGCAGCGGGCCGGCCCTTCCCGTGCTCTCCTGTATGACCGGCTCGCGCGGCACGCTCGGCGGCGGTGCAAGCGGCGCGCGTGTCGTCGGCACAAGTTGCACGACGAGCGTGCGATTGTCCGGCAACCATTGAACGGGATCGCCATAGACCGCGTTGACGCGCACACTTTTGAGTTGCTTGATCTGCCCCGTCGCGCTGTCGCCCGTCCAAAGCTCGATCCCTGCGGGCGTCGTGTTCATAAACGCGAAGTGTTTGCCGTCGGGACTCCACTGCGGAAAATCTATATGCGCATCCGCAGGCAAATTAACTTTCGTCTCCGCGCCATCGCCGATGCGTTTGAGCGCGAGCGCGACGAAGTAAGGGCTGCGATGCGGCCCATTCGTGACGGGGTTGATGCGCAAGCCCGCGAGCCTGAGCATCGGCTGCGCGAGATCGCTGATCGGCGGATAGCGCACGCCTGTGGCCAACAACATCAACTCGCCCGTCGGGCTGACGTTGGCGACCGGCGTGACCGGCGCATCGAGCACGTCGAGCACAGCCTGCGGCGGCTTGCGATAAGACTGTGCAAAGGTCGGCACAGACGAAAGCAACAAGACAAAGACGAACGAAAGTAGAGCGCGACGGGTGAGCATAATGGTTCCCTCAGATGTTTGACATGGCGCGCCGAGCGGCCAGCAGGCCCGACAGTTGCGGCGGTCTCTCCGACCGCAAGGCAGCGATGCCCGTGCGTTAGCGTACCAAAGTTTCCGGCTTGTCAGGCAGATCGTTACAGGCGGACGCGCAAAAGTTAATCGCGCGCGACGGCATTGTCAACGGCCGCGGGGTTATGTTGGTGTATGCCGCGCAGGCGGGTTCATGGCGACTTGACAAGTGAGCGGCGATCAATAAAATTGTCCTCGCCGAGCGGGAGTAACTCAGTGGTAGAGTGCGACCTTGCCAAGGTCGAAGTCGCGAGTTCAAATCTCGTCTCCCGCTCCAAAGTTCAAGTCGAAAGGCGAAGAGCGAAAGGAGACAGCCTCTAAACTTTCGCCCTTCGCCTTTCGATTTTATTCCTGTTTACGGCGGCGTAGCCAAGTGGTAAGGCAGAGGTCTGCAAAACCTTTATCATCGGTTCGATTCCGATCGCCGCCTTCAATAGTCCTTTAACTTCAACAACTTAGCAGTAGATGGATGGCACTTTGTAGTGCCACTTTTATCCGAGGTAGTAGGAAGGGTAGTAACCCTTTGCCCTTTTTGAGTTGATTATGAGCTGAGCGGCTTTGTACAGACCTGTATTACTTTGTATCTACTTGGATGTGTTGGTATGAAAATCGGGGAGAAAAGAAAAGACCTCTGCCCACATGGGTGAGGCTTAGTCGTGGGCGCAAGCCCGAACGCGGACTCTCTTTTTGTCAGTCGTTTACTCTGGACTTTGAGCTGAGATTAGTTTCGATCTCTCGCGCAGCCACCCCTCGACCTCGTCCAC
>Ga0209153_1000011_pt1 | contig 92130 bp, 86 predicted proteins | sample GraSoiAngelo_120_FD_185877 | JGI IMG/M metagenome (GOLD analysis project Ga0209153, IMG submission 185877) | Grasslands soil microbial communities from the Angelo Coastal Reserve, California, USA - 14_0919_09_20cm (SPAdes) (version 2) | ecosystem: Environmental > Terrestrial > Soil > Grasslands ... | reverse complement strand
GCCGATATTGGCAACCGAATTGGTGAAGATGTTGTCGCGTTCCTGTTCGGTGAGGGCTGCCTTCTGCCCGTTTTGCCGCGCCCGCTCATAGATGACACGCGCCTGTTGCCTTTCCTTGATGTCGCCGACGATAACGCGTTCGCCGACCACCATCTTCAGCGTATCGACCGCGCCGCCCGCAGGCAGCGGATAGACGTACGTCGCCTCGACCCAATCCGAGGTCGGATTGCGGAAAATCTGCGTGACGCGGGCGCGGATGGTTGGGCCGGACACCGTGAGATCGACGTCGATGCCAAGCCGGGTCGCGTCGGCATAGCCGTCGTCGGTCTTGAGCAGCAGCGAGCCTGAGCGCGCATCGGCGGGCTTGACCAATGCCGCCGGCTGGCCTTGCGCCGACCATACCGGCTCAAAACTGAGAAACAGCGCGGCAAATCCGACAATGGCGATGGCAACGCCTTGCACCACAAGGAACAGCAGAAATGTCGCAATTCTCGACAGAACCGAAGGGCAGCTGTCAGTCTCGATCTCTTCACAGGTGGTCATGTTGCATTCTCCCGAGGGACGATTTCGTCGCCGGAAGTTGTGCGGAAGCTCCCGCCTTGGCGCGAGCATAATGATCGGCATTGTTCAGCCGCGCCCCGTTCCAGCCGGCCACGGCGGGGCTGCTTTGTGCGGTTTTGTGCTGGATTGTGCGTCTGCTAGGATGACGGAAGCCGAACAGAGGTGAAGATGCCGACGCCGGACAAACAGCTTTCCGCCGAGCAAAGCCGACAAATCGCAGCGACGATTCGCGAGGAAATCGCGCTGCGTCGCGTTTCCCGTCAGACATTGGCCGAACAAGCCAAGCTCAGCCTTTCGACACTGGAAAAGGTCCTGAGCGGGCGGCGTCCCTTCACACTCGCTACCACCGTGCGGCTTGAGCAGGCGCTCGGCGTCACCTTGCGGAAAGGCCTCGATCTTGCGCCGACCGCGGCTTCGCTCAACGGAGCCATCGCGCCTGACGGTCTCGGTGCCTATTCGCGTCGCGCGGTGACATGGCTCGAGGGCACGTATATCACGGTGCGGCCCTCGTTCGGCGATAGGAATACGATCTACGCTTACCAAACCGAGATCGCGTGGGACGACGTGGCGTCATCGCTGCTGTTTCGCGAAGGCGAAAGGCTAGACGCGGCGTTCACCCAATATGGCGAAGTCGCGGTGCCCAACCAATCGGGTTTTATCTACCTCGTCACCAACCGCCATGGCCAGCACCGCCTGATCACGGTGTCGCGGCCGACCATCTCGGGCGAGATGTATGGGATCATCACGACGTTGCTGGCGGGGCGCGGCTCGATGCTGACACCGATTGCAGCGCCCATCGCGTTTTTGCCGATCAAGAATATTCCGACCCCAAGTGTGGGACGGATTTCGTCAAGCGATGTGAACCACGCGGTTTATCGCGACCACCTGCGCCGCACCACCGACGAACCGTTCGCTTTGTTTCTGCCGGGCTAAGTCACCGGGGCGGCTCCCACGCAAGTAACGCTTCATGGAAGCTTCGCTGGCCGGAGGCTCCCTTCTCAATCGCGAGGATGGCCCGGCGCCCGCTGGCATAGACGATTGGAATATCGATCCATGACTGCTCCTTCAAATATTGCAGGTTGCGCGCGCGCTCGGCGGCGACATTCGACAGACTGATCGAGAACAAGCCCTTGCTGACCTTGAGGCCGACGCCGGCCAACGGAATGCCGCGGGCGTTTTCGTGGGATTTCATCAGGATGCCTGGCACGCCGGAGACATCGCCGCCAGCAAAATCCGGCGGCGCCACGAAGGTCAATTCGATGACGTGACTGGCGGCCAGCGATTTGTCGGTGTTGCGCCGTATAGACATCTCTATCTTGAGCTTGCGGTCCGGAATCTCGATGTCGGCGTGTACGGCGATTTCGTCACCCTGTCCGGCGGCCGTGATCCGATCGGTGCGCCACAGCACCGAGCCGGCATACTCTTCTCCCTGCGGGTCGGACGGATCTTCTTCGTAGAGCATCGCGCGGCTCGACGCCGCAGCGTTGGCTGCAGCTGACGGCGACGCGGCTGGTGCGTTTGGCGTCTGGCCTGCTGAAACCAGCGCTAACAAGGCCACGATGAAAAGGACGCGTCGAGACCGCCGGGCCGAGGGCGCGATGTCCACCGGCTGCGCACGCGCTGCGACACCGAGCTCGGGAGTGTACATCGGGTAAGACATCGGATGCCTACTTGTGCAAAGCTACCTGCGCGGGCGAAGCCGAGCAAGACGGGATAAGGAAGGGCCGCCAGGAACAACCGGCCACTCGATGCAAGTTGGTTCGAGACGCGCGTAGCGCGCGCTGCTCACCATGAGGATAGAGGGAGACGAACGACATGATCACGCTCTACCATTGCGACGCAGCCCGCTCGTTCCGGCCGCTCTGGATGCTGGAAGAAATGGGACTGCCGTATGAACTGAAGATGCTGCCGTTTCCGCCGCGGGTGTTCGCCAAGGATTATCTCGCGCTCAATCCGCTCGGAACCATTCCATACCTGATCGACGGCGACACTCGGATGACCGAGTCCTCCGCCATCTGTCATTACCTCGGCACCAAATACGGCCCGACGCCGCTGATCGTCGGCCTCGAAGATGCCGCCTACGCCGCCTTCCTGAACTGGATGTACTTTAGCGACGCCACGCTGACGTTTCCGCAGACGCTGGTGCTGCGCTACAGCCAGCTTGAGCCGGAGGAGCGGCGCAATCCGCAAGTGGCAACCGATTATGCCAAATGGTTCTTCGGTCGGCTGCGGGCGGTCGAGGCGGCGACCGCCAACGCCGAGTCGCTGTGCGGCGGCCGCTTCACCGCGGCTGACATCGTGATCGGCTATGCGCTGCGGCTCGCCGACAATATCGGTCTCGCCAAGGATTTTGGACCGAACGTCAGGGCGTATTGGGCACGGTTGCAGCAGCGCGACGGGCTTTAAGCGTGCGGTCGCCGCGGAACAGCGGGCCGGACTCGAGCAGAACGTGGCCCCGCGCCTTCGCGGTTGATCGCCGTCGCTGCAGGGGGCAACGGCTCGCAATGACGGCCCTTTAAGCCTCCCGCCCGGTTCCCTCATTCAGCCAGCACGCGACCTGATGCGACGCACCGGCATCCGCCAGTACCGGTCTCTCAATCCTGCAGCGATCCATCGCGTACCGGCAGCGCGTGTGGAACGCGCATCCCGGCGGCGGGTTGACCGGGCTCGGGACATCGCCGTCGACCAGCGGCGTCAGCCGCTTTGCTTTGGGGTCTGCGACCGGGACCGACGCCAGCAGCGCCTGGGTGTACGGGTGGCGGGGATTTCTGAACAGCTCGGTCTTGTCGGCAATCTCGACAATGCGGCCGAGATACATTACCGCGACGCGATGGCTGATGTGGGCGACCACCGCCAGATCATGGGCGATAAACAGATAGGAGAAATCGTTCTTGCGCTGCAGGTCGATCAACAGATTGATCACCTGGGCCTGGATCGAGACGTCAAGCGCCGAGACCGGCTCGTCGCACACGATCAGGCTTGGTCCGAGCGCCAATGCACGGGCGATGCAGATGCGCTGGCGCTGGCCGCCGGAGAATTGATGCGGATAATTGCGCATCTGATCCGGCCTTAAGCCCACCTGCTCGAACAATTCGGCAACGCGTGCCTGCTGCTTGCGGCCGGACGCCAGGCCATGGACGCTGAGCGGCTCGCCGACGATATCGCCCGCGGTCATGCGGGGATTGAGCGAGGCAAACGGATCCTGGAACACGATCTGCATCGAGCGGCGGTGGGTGCGCAGCTCGCTCTTGCTGAGATGGGTGATGTCGCGCCCGTTGAGGCGGATGTGGCCTGCGGTCGGCTCGACCGGCCGCAGCACGCTGCGCGCCACCGTCGATTTGCCGCAGCCGGATTCACCGACCAGCCCGAGCGTTTCGCCTGATCCAAGCGAGAAGCTGACGCCGTCGACCGCATGCACGGTGCCGGCACGGCGGCGCAGGATGCCGCTCCGCACCGGATAGTGCTTGACGAGGTCGATGACGTCAAGCAGCGGAGGCGTGCCGGTCATCGCAGCGTCGGTCATGGCAGATCAGCCATTTCCGCGGCGCGCCAGCACGCAGCCCAATGACCGCCGCCCCAGTCCTGCAACGGCGGATACGCTTCGTGGCAACGCGCAACGGCAAGCGAACAGCGTGGGGCGAACGCGCAGCCTTTGGGCAGTCTGGTCAATGACGGCACCGTGCCCGGAATCTCCGCAAGCCGCGCATCGGCCTTGCCTTGAAGCGAGGGCACCGCGGGTATGGAGGCCATCAAGCCGCGGGTGTAGGGGTGCCTCGGATCGGCGAACAGGGTTTCGACATCGGCCTCCTCGACCTTCCTGCCGGCATACATGACAATGACGCGCTGCGCGGTCTGCGCCACCACGCCGAGGTCGTGGGTGATGAGGATCAACCCCATGCCGAGCTCTTGTTGGAGTTCGAGCACCAGCGCCAATATTTGGGCCTGGATGGTCACATCGAGCGCGGTAGTTGGCTCGTCCGCGATCAATAGCGCCGGCCGGCAAGCCAGCGCCATCGCGATCATCGCACGCTGGCGCATGCCGCCGGACAATTGGTGCGGATATTCCAGCACCCGCCGCGCCGGTTCGGGAATGCGCACCAGCCGCAACATCTCCACGGCCTGGTTCCAGGCCTGCTGCTTGGTCATCTCCCGATGCAGGCGCACCGCCTCCATGATCTGGTCGCCGATCCGCATCACCGGATTGAGCGAGGTCATCGGCTCCTGAAAAATCATCGAGATGCGATTGCCCCGGATGGCCCGCATTTCAGCTTCCTCAAGAGCGAGCAGGTCGGTGCCTTCGAGCATCACCGAGCCGCCGACGATCCGGCCGGGTGGATTGGGCACCAGCCGCATGATCGACAGCGCGCTCACGCTTTTGCCGCAGCCGGACTCGCCGACGATCGCCAGCGTCTCGCCGCGGCGGACGCGAAATGAGACGTCATCCACCGCCCGAAACAATCCCGAATTGGTGAAGAACACCGTTTCCAGGTTCTTCACGTCGAGAACGGTCGCTGCCAGCCCTGCGTCACTCATCAGCCGCGCTGCCTCGGATCGAGGATGTCGCGCAGCGCATCGCCGAACAAATTGGTGCCAAACACCGCAAGGCTGATCGCGATGCCCGGAAAGATCACCAGCCAGGGCGCGACGCGGACATATTCCGCCGCCGATTCCGACAGCATCCGTCCCCATGAGGGGTAGGGCTCGGGAATGCCAAGGCCGAGAAACGACAGCGAGGCCTCGGTCAGGATGGTGGAGCCGAGTTGGGCGGTAGCGAGCACGATCAACGGCGCCAGCGTATTCGGCAACACGTGACGCAATGCGATCCGCATCTCGCTCATGCCGATCGATTTGGCGGCTTCCACGAACGGCAGCTCGCGCAGCGCCAGCGTGTTGGCGCGGATGACGCGGGACACGGTGGGGATCAAGGGGATGGCGATCGCGATGATCACATTCGGCAATGACGGCCCAAGTGCCGCCGTCATCACCAGCGCCAGCACCAAAAGCGGCAGCGCCTGCAAAATGTCGGTTACCCGCTGGAACACGAGGTCGACCCAGCCCGACAGATAGCCCGAGGTCAGGCCGACGACGACGCCGATCGACGAGCCGAGCGCGGTCGAGCCGATGCCGACGGCGAGCGAGATGCGGGCGCCGTGGATGATCCTGGCCCAGACGTCGCGGCCGAAGGAGTCGGTTCCCATCCAATGCTGCCATCCCGGAGGAGCCAGCGCGTGCGCGGAATCGACGGTCAGGGGGCTATAGCGACAGATCAGATCGGCAAACAGCGCGGTCAGCACGAACGTCACCATGATGACGAGGCCAACAGTGCCGAGCACGTAACGCTGCGCAAAGAATCGCAGGCGCCGCCAGCCGCTCGTGGCGTTGGCGCCGGCGCGTCTGAGCTCGCTATCGTAGTTGATCGTGGCCAATGAGCCTCCTTTAGTCGGCGTACCTGATCCGCGGATCGACCACGGCATAGAGCATGTCGACCGTGAAGTTGGCGAACACCACGACCACCGCGATCAGCATGACGAGGTTCTGCACGATCGGATAGTCGCGCCAACGGATGGCCTCGACCAGGAAACGGGCGACGCCGGGAATATTGAAAACGGTTTCGGTGACGATCAAGCCGCCGATCAGGAAGGCCGCCTCGATGCCGACCACGGTGATGACGGGGAGAATGGCGTTCTTCAGCGCGTGGTGAAAATTGACCGAGGCTTCCGAGGCGCCCTTGGCGCGCGCGGTGCGGATATAATCCTGCCGCAGGATCTCCAGCATCGAGGAGCGCGTGATCCGCATCGTCAATGCCGCGCTGCGAAAGCCGACCGCCATCGAGGGCAGGCAATAGGTCGTGAACATCTCACCGAGGGTTTTGGGGTTCGGATTGAAGATCGGGATATTGCCGAACAGCGAGACTGAAGCCATCAGGATCAGAAGGCCGAGCCAGAACGAGGGCAGCGACAGACCGCTCAAGCTGACGACGCGCAGGATGTAGTCGAGCTTTGTGCCCTGATGGACCGCGCTGATCACGCCCAAGGGAATGCCGATCGAGGCCGAGAACAACAGCGCGAGCGCCGCCAGTCGCGCCGTGATCGGGATCCGCGGCAGGATTTCCTGCAGCGCCGGCTTCTCCGACACATAGGAATAGCCGAGATCGCCGTGCAGCAAGCCCCAGATCCAGTGCAGATATTGCAGCACCAGCGGCTGGTCGATGCCGAGCTCGCGCTCCAGATTGGCCTTGTCGGCAGGATCGACGAAGCCGGCCGCGTCGAAAAGGATATCGACGATATTGCCCGGCACGATGCGGAGCAGGAAGAAGATGACGATCGAAATCCCGATCAGGGTCACGAGCATCAAAGCAAGGCGCCGCACGATATACGCAAACACCTGGCTACTCCTGTTGACGCGTGTTTCGCAAAACTGGATACCGGTCCTGCGATCAGAATACCGAAAATTGACGAGACCCGATGGACCAGCGTGGCCGCTTGCAGCAACCTACTTGTCCAGCCACACGTCCTCATACCGATAGCCGTTGTAGGAGCTGTTCACCATGATGGTGACGCCCTTGACATAGGGCTGCCAGCAGGTGCCCATGCGGCTGTGGAAGATGATGGGGCGGGCCACGTCTTCCTGAAGTTTCTTGTCGATCTCCCAGACCAGCTTCTTGCGCTTGGTGACGTCGGTCTCCATCGACTGCTCGTCGAATAGTTTCTCGACGTCCTTGTTGCAATAGTTGGTGTAGTTCCGCTCGGATCCGCAGGAATAGTTCTCGTAGAAGGACTGGTCCGGATCGTCGACCGAATTTCCGGTGAGGTTGAGGCCGAGCGCATAATCCTTGCGCGCGACTTTCGAAAACCAGTTGGCGGTCTCGACGACTTCGAGGTCGGCGTCGACATAGATGGTCTTGAGCTGATCGATCAGGATGACGGCGGGATCACGATAAACCGGGATGTTGCGGGTCGAGACCTTGACCGCGAGGTGCTTGTCCGGCCCGTAGCCCGCCTTCTGCATCAGTTTGCGGGCTTCCTCGCGGTTGGCATTCACATCCGGGCCGTAGCCCGGGATCGTCTCCAGCATTTCCGTCGGCATGCCCCAGACGCCGCCCGGCGCCGGCAGCATGGTGCCGCCAATATCCGCCTGACCTTCGAACAGGATCGAGACAAAGGCCTTGCGGTCGAGCGCCAGTGCCAGCGCACGGCGAATGTCGAGATTGTCGAATGGCGGCGAGGAGGAGTTGACGATGATATTGGTCGAGACGTTGGTCGGCTCGACCACACATACCGCGTTCGGCGCCTGCGTCTTGACGTCCTTGAGCAGCGGGATCGACACCTCGGTCGGGAATGTCATGTCGAAATTGCCGGCGACGAAAGCGAGGATGGCGGTCGAACGGTTCGGGATGATGGTGAACTCGATCCCGTCGAGATGCGGCAAGCCCTTTTTGAAGTAATCGGGATTGCGGGTGAGCTTGATCGATTCGTTGGTCTTGAACTCGACGAATTTGAACGGGCCGGTGCCGATCGGGTGGGTGCGCATCTCCGCGGGCGACACGTGGCAGGGATAGATCGGAGTGTAGCCGGAAGCGAGCAGCGCCAGCAGCGCCGGCTGCGGCCGCTTCAGGTTGAAGGATGCCTCATAGTCGCCGTTCACGGTGACGTCCGCGACCTGGTCGTACCAGGATTTGCGCGGGTTCTTGCGGAATTTCTGCGGTGATTTTCCCATCAGCATGTCGAAGGTGCATTTGACGTCGGCGGACGTGAACGGCTTGCCGTCATGCCATTTGACGCCCTGGCGCAATTTGAAGGTGAGCGTCTTCTTGTCGCTGCTCCAGGCCCAGCTCTCCGCGAGATCCGGAATGATCGAGTCCATACTGTTTTGCGCGACATCCTGCTTGTAGACGACGAGGTTGTTGAACACCGGCATGAAGGGGATGTTGGTCGAGTAGGTCGCCTCCTCATGGATGGACGCGCTGCCGGGGCTGTCGCGATGATAGATGCGGAAAATGCCGCCTTGCTTGGGTTCTTGCTTCGGTTCGACTGCGAGCGCAACGGTTCCGGCCGCCAGCACAAACACCCCTGCGCCGGCTAACGCTCGCACGCTCCGCATGCTTTCCTCCCTGAATATTGCTCGGCCTGGACCGCGCCGATTGCGGCGGACGATAGCCATGGCGGAAGGCGCAGGCAACGGCCAAAGGACAGTTAAGGCCCGCATCCGCATTGATAATTCGGATGAATGGGGAGGCGAATGCCGCAAAGGCTTGGCACGATGCGGCGGGCGCGCGGCTGCGATGGCGGCCGGATCGATCTGAGGAGAATCCGCGGTTCCGCGGCTCAGAAACTCATTGCACAGATGTATCCGGGCGATGTATGTATCGATCTATACAGAGTTGACAGCCTGTGGAGAACAACATGCCGTCCCGAGCACGCGTCGCTGAATTCGTCTCGTATGTCGAAGCCGGAAAATATGTCGAAGCGATCAGCGACTTTTATGCCGAGACCGCCTTCATGAAGGAGAATGGCGGCGAGCGGCGCGTCGGCCGCGACAATCTCATCCGGCATGAGCGCGCGGCGCTGGCGGCGCGAGCCCGGATTCGCACCGAACGGGTCGGCCCGGTGCTCGTCGATGGCGATCGCGTCACCATCAACTGGGTGTTCGAGATCACCGCCCGCGACGGCAAGACGTTCCGGCTCGACGAACTGGCGCTGCAGAAGTGGAGCGGCGAGCACATTGTCGAGGAGCAGTTCTACTACGATCCTGCGCAGCTCAAGAACGCGTCCTAAGTTGAGCGGGAGCAGTTCAAATGAAGAGCTATCTCCGTCAAGCCGTCGTGCAGTCCGCTTTAGCGGCGTTCGCAGTTGTCGCGCAGACGGGTTTAGCCGTCGGCGTGGATCAGCAGTCACTGTTCACTGAGGATCGCGTGGTGCTGGCCAATGGCGTCGCCGGCAACACCGTTCACGTCGACAGCGGCAACCCTAAAAACTATGAGGAGATCGTTGCGAAGAGCGAATTTCCGCACCTTCAACTGAAGGCCAAACTGTTCCTGCCCGATAACAAGGCGCGACATCCGGTTGTCATCATCATGCCGGGATCAAGCGGGGCAGGAAATTCCGCGATCGCCCATGCTACGGCGCTGACGTCGGTGGGCATCGCCGTGCTGGTGATCGACCCCTTCGGCGCCCGGTCGGTGACGAGCACGGTCGCCGACCAGGGGCAAGTCTCCTTTGCCGCTTCGAGCTATGACGTGTTGGCGGCCGCCAAATATTTATCGACGTTGCCCGAGATCGACGGTGCCCGTATCGGAGCGTTGGGATATAGCCGCGGCGGCACCGCGGTATTGCAAGCCGCGGTAGCGCCGCTGGCGAGCGCTGTTCTCGGATCGGGCGTTCGGTTTCGGGCGGTCGTGGCGGCATGGCCGTGGTGCGGTTATCAGTTCGAGCGGCCCGACACCAGGCCGACCGCCATCCGTTTCTACGTTGGCGATCTGGATAATTGGGTCTCCCCAATCCAATGCCAGGGATACGCCGCGTTGATGCAGGATCGGAACCCCGAGGTCTCGATCAGGTTGTTCCGTAATGCCGTGCACGGCTTTGGAAGCGGTCAGCCGTTACGGAATGAGCCCGATGCCATGACGGCGCTGAACGCGCCGATTACCTATATCAACGCGCGAGGAGAAATCCTGGATGCTTATACAGGGTCCGCGCTGGCCGGCGTTGACCCGCGCACGCTGGCAAAGCGCACCGCGCCATTCCTGTCGCGCGGTGCGCGGGTCGGCAGCGAGGGCGACCAGGCCCAGCAGTTTGTCACGGATATGGTCAGTTTTTTCCAGCGGCAGCTTACCCCCGAGAGATAGAGTTGCCTCGTCGACCGATCGGAGGTTCAAGATTTTGCGGCGGCGCGTGCGTTCTTGGCCTTGCGCGCACGGCGCGGCAGTTTTCCTTGGAGCGTGTGCAAGACAAACTGCGCGGTTTGCTCCAGGGGTTTCACGCTTTTGGAGGTGCGGCTCAAGATAATGGCTCCTTCGAGCGAGGCGAGGATATAGGTCGCGAGATCCGTTGCAGTTTCCTCCGGCTTGCCGGACGCCGCGATACCCTCGGCCAGCGCAGCGATCCATGAGGCAAACACCTCCGCGCAGGGCTTGCGGACCCTCTCGGTCGTGCTGGCGACATCGAGGGCGACGGACGCCACCGGACAGCCGTTGCGAAATCCGGAGGATCGAAGGATCTTGACTTCGCCGGCAAAAATCGCGGCGACGGCCTCACGGGGATCGGGATAAGTCGCGAAGCATTGCCTGATCATTTGCGCATAAAGTTCGCCGCCATAGCGGATGGCCTGTTCGGCGAGCTGCTCTTTTCCTTGTGGGAAGAAATGATACATCGAACTCCAGGGCGCCTGCGCTTCGCTGGCGAGTTGCTTGAGACCGGTGCCTGAATAGCCCTGCGCGCGAAATAGTCTTTCCCCCGCGCGCAACAATCGGTCCCTGGTCTCGGACATCAATTCCGTTCCTCTCTTGCAATAGGTCCAACAAGTGGCGGGTTCGCAGCCGTTGCAGATTTATCATATCGACCGCCAAACAAAAGCCGCATGATTGCTGTATGTATTGATCTATACAATATCGGCATGGCATTGGCCAGCATCGATGTAGCCGGCCGGCCTTGCTCTTTTGACAGGAGGAGATCGCGATGCGCAGCCGCTTGTTGTTTGCCGCCCTGTGCAGAGGTGTTTTCGCCGGCATGCTTGATATCGGCGCAGCGGCGCTTTTGAACTCGGTCAGTCCGCTGGTCGTGCTGCTTTCGATCGCGAGCGGAATTCTGGGAAAGGCGGCCTACCATGCGGGCTTGGCGGGAGTGGCGCTGGGGCTTGGCTTGCAGTGGATGATGTCATCGATCGCGGCGCTCATCTACCTGATCGGAGGCCGGCTGTTGCCGCTGTCGCACCGCTCCTGGGTTGCGAGCGGAATTCTCTACGGCCTCGTCGTGTTCTTCGTCATGAACGACGTCGTCGTTCCACTTTCGGCGGCCGTGCCGAAGACGGTATTCACGCCACTAACCTTCACGGGGAACCTGTTGGCAAACATCGTGTTCGGCTTGATCATCGCTTTTGCCGTGCACCGGTTTGGCGAGAGAGGGCAAGGTCTGGGGACGCAGAGGCTGGCCACGATCAGCTAAAGCATGATCCGGAAAAGTGAGTAGTGGTTTTCCCGCGCGACAAACGCGGAACGCGTTTGCGCGGGGATCATGCTCAGACAAAAGCACAGAGCGGGATGACCAGTCGAAGAAAAGTCATTCGGCTCCAACGCGCTTCACACGATCCTCGAGCGCTTGTCGCCCCAGTAACGGTCGCGCAACAGCCGCTTGTAGAGCTTGCCGGTCGGCAGCCGCGGCAGCTCCGTCTCGAAATCGATCGAGCGCGGCACTTTTTGTCGTGACAACGCCTTGCTGCAAAAAGCGATCAGTTCTTCAGCGAGATCAGGTCCAGGGGCAATGCCGGGCATCGGCTGCACCACCGCCTTCACCTCCTCGCCGAGATCGGCATTGGGAACGCCGAAAACGGCGGCGTCGGCGATCTTGGGATGGGTGATCAGCAGGTTCTCGCATTCCTGCGGATAGATGTTGACGCCGCCGGAGATGATCATGAAGGTCGCGCGGTCGGTGAGGTGGAGATAGCCGTCGGCGTCGACGTAGCCGACATCGCCCACCGTGCTCATGCTGCCGTCCGGCGAACGCGCCTCCCTGGTGCGGTTCGGGTCGTTGAAATATTCAAACGGCGTGGCGGTCTTGAACCACACGGTGCCCGGCGTGCCCGTTGGGCACGGCTTCATGTCCTCGTCGAGAATGTGGAGGTCGCCGAGCAAGACCCGGCCGACGGTGCCCGGATGCGCCAGCCACTCCTCGCTGTTGCAGGCGGTGAAGCCCAAGCCTTCGGTTGCGCCATAATATTCGTGGACGATCGGTCCCCACCATTTGATGATGTCGTCCTTCACCAGCGCTGGGCAGGGCGCAGCGGCGTGGATCGCAATCTCCAGCGATGACAGGTCGTAAGCCGCGCGCACGTGTTCCGGCAGCTTCAGCATCCGCGAAAACATCGTCGGCACGAGTTGCGTATGGGTGACGCCCCAGCGCTGCACCAGTTCGAGATAGCGCTCGGGATCGAAGCTCTCCATGATAATGGCGGTGCCGCCGGTGCGGATCGTGAGATTGACGGCCGCCTGCGGCGCCGAATGGTAAAGCGGCGCCGGCGACAGATAGATCATGCCTTCGCGGTACTGCCAGAGTTTTTGCAGGAAATCGAATATCGGGAGGTTCTGCGCCGGCGGCTGCTCCGGCAGTGGGCGCAAGATGCCCTTTGGGCGGCCGGTGGTGCCCGACGAATACAGCATCGCGGTACCGACGGACTCGTCCGGAATCGGCGTGTTCGGCAGTCCGCAGGTAGCCGCCTGCAATCCGATAATGCGCTCGCTTTCGCTCGGACCGTCGGCGACGATGCAAAGTTCGACCTTGGGGCATTGCTTGAGCGCCTCGCGCGCGATGTCGAGCTTCGCTACCGAAGTGATGAGGATGCGCGAACAGCTGTTGTTGACGATGTAGGCGAGCTCGCCCGGCGTCAGATACGAGTTCACGCAGGTGAAATACAGTCCGGACCGCTCGCCGGCGCCGCAGGCCTCGAGATAGCGGCTGTTGTTCTCCATGAAGATCGCATAGTGGTCGAGCCGATTCAGCCCGCGGTTACGAAACAGATGCGCCAGCCGGTTGCAGCGCGCCTCCAGTTCGCGGTAGGTCATGGTCTCGCCGGTACCGGCCATGATGAAGGCGGGTTGCAGTGGACGCAGGTGGGCGTGCTTGCCGGTGTACATCGTGTTGTAGTCTCCTTATGCGGCCAAGACTTATGCGGCCAAGCCAAGAATCTCGCGCACCTGCGATGGGCGATCGATCTGGCGCGGGTTGCGCGGCACCCATGGCGTTGCCATCGCCTGTTCGGCGATATGATCGAAATGCTCGGGGCCGACGTGGACATCCTGCAGGCTGCGCGGCAGGCCGAGGCCGCGAATGAAGCTGTCGAGCACGTCGGAGGCGTCCTCGCCGGGATGGCCCATCGCTGCCGCGACCTGCGCCTGACGCTCGGCGTTCTCAGGCTTGTTCCAGCGCATCACGTAAGGCAGCATGACGCAGGAGGTATAGCCGTGCGGCACGCCGAACTCGGCGCCGAGTACGTAACCGATGCCGTGGCTCGCGCCCATCGGCACCCCCGAAGCCAATGGTCCCGTCGAAAGCCAGGTGCCGATCTGGCAATCCATCCTTGCGTCGAGATCGTGCGGATCGGCTTTAACCCGCGGTAGCGCGTCCGCCAGCATCGCAAGCCCCTTCAAGGCCTGCGCGTCGCCATAAGGGTGCGCCTCGTGCGCGCAGATGCCTTCGACACAATGGTCGACGGCGCGGATGCCGGTCGAAAGCCACAGCCATTCCGGGGTGTGCACGGTGATGGCGGGGTCGAGCACTACCGCGCGCGGCATCACGAGGGGATGCCGCAGCATCTCCTTGACCTTGATAGGCGCGTTGGTGACGCCGGCAATCGCGCTGAACTCGCCGCCGGCAATCGTGGTCGGCACGCTGATCTGCCGCACTCGTGGCGCGGTCATCGGCGGCGCGACGCCCTTGACGGCGCGGACCAGATCGATGCCCTCGACCGTGCCGATGTCGTTGGCGAGACAAAGCTGGACTGCCTTGGCGCCGTCGGTGATCGAACCGCCGCCGACGGTGACGATGAGATCGGCGTCGGCTGCCCGGGCCTGATTGGCGGCTGCGATCACGGCCTCGCGCGGGGTATGCGGCGGCATCGCATCGAAGGTGCCCGCGTAGCGCGGCCCGAGTGCATGCCGAATCTTGTCGATCTCGTCGGTCTGCCGGTTGAGCGTGCCGGAGACCATCAGGAACGCGTTGGAAGCGCGCAGGCGGTCGGTTTGCTCGACGACCGCGACCGCAGCCGGGCGGCCGAACACGACCTCCTCCATGGTGCCGAAAACGACACGCCCTCTGTGCACGCGGTCCTCCCCGGACGATTTTTGGGGTCGTCTTTGTGGTCGTCTTGGGAGGACAGGTTAGCGGAGTAGAAGCGGCGAGGGGAGCCAAAAAACGGCGAGTTTGGGTCGGACGCGCCCTTCCGTTTCTTTTAGGCGGGCAGGGCGGCCGCCGCGTGCAGCGCGCCGTCGGCGGTATTGTCGACCGTGATGCTCTCCTCATAGGTTTCTGGCCCGGCCCAGATCGCGATCACGGTGCAGGCCGAAAGGAAGATGGCGTAGCACGCCACCGGCCACCAGCTTCCCGATAGCGCCACCAGCCAGGTCGCGACGAACGGCGCCGGACCGCCGGCGAGCAGCGAGCCCAGTTCACGCGCGAAGGCAAAGCCGGCGAAACGCCGCTGCGGCGGGAACAGTTCGGCGAAATAGGCAGCCTGCGGCCCGAACATCGCCGCCGTCACCACCGCGCGCGCCAGGATGAAGGCGATCGCGATCCATATCCACTCCTTGGTCCCGACCATCCAGAAGAACGGGAACGCCAGCGCAATGCCGCACAGTGCGCCGAACATATAGACCGGGCGCCGTCCGATCCGGTCGGAGAGTGCCGCAAAGCCGAGGATCGCGAACAGTTCGATGACAAAGGCGAGCATCAATGCGCTGAGCGCATCCGCTTTGGGCACGCCAACGGTGTTGATCACATAGCTGAGCCCGAACACCGGGAAGAAGTAGCCGAGCCCGTTTTCCGCCATGCGGGCGCCAAGCACGACCAGGAAGTTGCGGGGATGCCGGCGCAGCGCTTCCATCGCCGGATTGCGCTCGATCTTGCCGCGCGCGACCACCGCTTCGGTAAACACCGGCGTTTCCGCAACCCTTAAGCGAACGAAAATGCCGACCAGAATCAAGAGGAAGCTTGCCAGGAACGGCAGCCGCCAGCCCCACGTCATCAGATCTTCCCGCGGCAGCGTCGTGACCAGCGCAAACGCGCCGGCGGCGAGCAGGTTGCCGACCGACACGCCAAGCGGGGCAAAGCCGCCCCAGAAGCCGCGATGATGCGCCGGCGCGGTCTCGACCAGGTAGATCACCGCCCCGCCATATTCGGCGCCGGCGCCCAAGCCCTGGATCACGCGCATCAGGACCAGCAGCACGGGTGCCCAGTAGCCAATCTGGGCGTAGGTCGGCAGCAGGCCGATCGCGGTGGTACCAATGCCGATCATCAACAGTGTCGCCACCAGCACGGGCTTGCGCCCGAGCTTGTCGCCGAGAATTCCGAACAGCACGCCGCCCAGCGGCCGCACCACGAAGCCGACGCCGAAAGTCAGGAACGCCAAGAGCGTGCCGACGATGGGCTCGCTCTTGGGAAAGAACAGATCGCCGAACACCAGCGCCGCGGCGGTGCCGTAGAGGAAGAAGTCATACCATTCGAGCGCGGACCCAATGCAGGCCGCGATGATCACGCGCAGGCGCGATTGTCCGGTGCTACCGGCTGTCGTGTCCGTCATCGTTTCCCCCGTTCTGGTTTTTTGTCATTTTATTTGTTTGAGATTTAGGGTTCGTGAGTGGCATGCCCGCATGAGCCCGAGGGGCGCGTTCGTTAGTCGTCACGCCGCGCGCGTGAAGTACGATTTCTTCGCCGCCGACTGGGTTTCGTAGATCGATCCCTGCCGCTTGGCCGGCGGCAGCGGCATCCGCACCGGAACGTTGGTGAGCCGCGGTGTCACCACGACGCCGCCGGTCAACAGGCGGCTATTGAACTCGTCGAAATCCTTCACCCCCATCAAGGGCCAGGCGTCGCTGGCGGCGACCTCGTAGAGCAACAGGTTGCGCGGGCGGTCCGAGGTGTTCTGGGCCGATCCGTGCAGGGCGCGAACGTGGTGGAACGACATGCTGCCGGCTTTGCCCATGCAGGGCATGGCGCGTTCGATCTCGTCCTTGATGGTGTCGGGATCGATCAGGCCTGCGAAGCAGCCGTCGTCGCCATGGTGATTCCAGACCTCGCCGGTATGGGTGCCTGGGGTCACCAGCATCGGCCCGTTGGCGAGATCGCAGTCGTCAAGCAGCACGCCGATCGCGAGCACATCGTCATTGGTGTGGGGATAGAACGCCCAGTCCTGGTGCCATTCGACCGGCGAGCCATATTGCGCCGACTTCATATTGAGCTTGGAGCCGTGCAGCCGCAGGCCGGGTCCGATCAGCTTTTTCAGGATGTCGATGACGGGCGCGCTGCGGACGATCTCGTCAAAGATCGGATGAACCTTGTGCGGGGTCTTGATCCGCCGCACCCGCGGATGTTCGCGGGTGTGGCCGGGTTCCAGATCGTAGACATCGGTATGCTCAGTGATTTCGGCTGCGCCGGCGACAAGTTCGGCGATGACCTGACGCACCGTGGTGAGCGTTCCGCCACCCAGCACTTCCGGCACCACGATCACCCCATCGCGGCGGTAGGTCTCGACATCCTTGTCCGAAATCATCGCAAAGGCTCCGCAGGTCGCGCTTTCCGTGTTGACAGCGCTATCATCGAGGATGTTAGCGCTGTCATTATGCCTCCGCAAGTGCTTTGATGTATGCAAATTCGACCATGCTGACGGTCAGTTGCGATGACGATCCCTGAATCAGAGCTGCAAGCCGCGCCCACCTTGTCCGCCGTCGCGGACCTTGCCGGCGTCTCCGCCATCACCGTCAGCCGCGTGGTGCGGCTGCCCGCAATGGTCGCGCCGGAGACCCGCGCCAGGGTCGAGGCGGCGATGCGCCAGCTCGGCTATGTCCCCAACCTTGTCGCCGGGGCACTGGCAAGCAGCCGCACCAATTCGGTCGGCGTGCTGGTGCCGACGATCGCAAACTCGATCTTCGCCGACACGGTGCAAGGCCTGTCCGACCATCTGGAGCCGCTCGGCTATGCCGTGATCCTGGCGCAATCGCGTTACGATGCGGCGCGTGAAGATCACATGCTGGCGGCATTGCTGTCGCGGCGTCCGGAGGCGATCATCATGGTGGGATCGCCGGCGACCGAGGACGGCGCGCGGCTGTTGCGCCGCTCGGGCATCCCGGTCGCCGAGACCTGGGAGCTCCCACCCGAGCCGATCGACGCCGTTGCCGGATTTGACAATTACCAGGCGGGCGTCGCGGTCGCGCGGCATTTCGTGGCGCACGGCCGCAAGGCTCTCGCCTTCATCGGTGGCGACGATCCCCGCGCGACGCGGCGCTGGAACGGATTCAAGGAAACCGCGCTTGCCGCGGGCTTGAAGCCGCCGCGCCGCCTGGTGCTGGATCGCAACGCCTCGGGCAGTGTGGTCGCGCTGGCGGATCTCCCGGAGGTCGATGCGGTATTCGCGGCCAATGACGCGCACGCCATCGGCTTCCTGTCGGGCCTGCGCGCGGCGGGACTATTGCGCAACGGTCCGGCGACCGAGCAGCCGGTCGCCGTGATCGGCCTTGGCGATCTGGAAATGGGCCGGCTGATCGCGCCTGGCCTGTCGACCATCCGTGTTCATGGCGACGCCATCGGCCGCACCGCCGCCAAGCTGATCCTGACCCGCGACGGGCCGCGTCACGTCGACCTCGGCTTTGAGCTGGTGCTGCGCGACAGCGGTTGACTTCATAATTTGTAGTATGAAATATATTATTTGTACTCAGATGTCGATGCATCACGGGGCATCCGCGGGAAAGCCAGCCATGACGATCCTTCAATCGCGCGGCGAAATCGCCTCCACGCGCAGTTTCTGGCTCGGTGTCGCCGCCTACCTGATGCCGACATTTCCGGTCGCCTACGCCTGGCATCTCGTGGTGTTCGCGCCGGCCTATGACGCGCTCGGCATCTATCGCCCCGATCCGATCGTTCCGTTCGGCTTGGCATCCATGCTGATCCAGGGCGTTATCTTCTCGTGGGCTTATCCGCGACTCTTTCCAGGCCGCGGCAGCGCAATCTGGAGGACGGGGCTCGTCTACGGGGCCGGGCTCGCCATTTTGTCGTGGTCGTTCACGACGCTTGCGGTGGCGGCCAAGAACATCATGGCTTCGGTGCCGACCTATATGGAGCTGGAGACGGCATTTACGTTGCTGCAATTCGCCGTGGTCGGGCCGTTGATCGCACTCGCCCATCGCAACTGAAGACGCCGCGCATCGTCGCATAGGGAGAGCCGTCATGCCTAATTACATCATCGCATATCATGGCGCCGGTAAATTCGAGACCCCAGAGCAGGGGGCTGCGGCCAGGGCGAAATGGAAGGTGTGGGTTGGCGGCCTTGGCGACGCCGTGGTCAATCCTGGCACCCCGCTGGTACGCGGCAAGCTCGTAAGTTCTGCCGGCGTATCGAAGCGGCAGGACGATCTCCTGACCGGGTTTTCCGTCGTCAGGGCCGACAATATGGACGCCGCTCAAGATCGCTCACGGCTGTTCGCACCTTGATCATGGCACAATCGAAGTCGCCGAAATGATGGAGATGAAGTGAAGCGTGCACAGCGGATGTCTTAGCCCGCGATTGACCGCAGCACGCGCCTCGGCCATGTCATCTGGATGAGTGGGACGCGATACACGCAATTCTGTGCGCTGGCGCGAGCCGCGGAGATCGTCGGAGAGCGCTGGACGCTGCTCATTGTCCGCGAACTCCTGCTCGGGCCGACGCGGTTTGGCGATCTCGCCGCGCGGCTGGACGGCGTCAGTCCCGCGCTTCTGACCGGACGCCTCAACGCGCTGATGGAGAGCGGCGTCATCCGGCGGGCAATTCTGCCGGCGCCGTTCAATGTCCAGGTCTACGAGCTGACCGAAACCGGCCGCGCGCTGCAGCCGGCGATCCGGGAGCTGATCCGCTGGGGCGGGCGCTTTCTGTTCCCGATGCGCGAAGACGATACGTTCGAACCGGATTGGGTATTGCTTGCGCTTGACGCGATTGCGCGACGCGAGCCGACACCGGCCTGCCGAATCGGTTTGCGCGTGCCGCACCCTGACGGCATTGCCGGCTTCGTCATCGAAGGCGGGCCGGAAGGGACACGCATTACCAAAGGGGAACTCGCGGAGGGCGCAACGATCGAAGCACGGTTCGACGTGTTCCTGCGGATCCTTGCGCGACAATTATCGCTCGACGCCGCAATTGCAGCCCGGCAGGTCCGGGTACAGGGGAGCGCGCGGACCCTGCACAAGTTGCACCACCTGTTCGACCTGGCGACCGCGCGCCGCTGAGAATGTTACGCACGCGGTCCGCCGGCCCGTGCAGGCGGCTCGCCGCACTAGCCTTCTGGCCGGCTGTTCCAACACGCTCGGCCGTGCTTACCGGGCTGCCAGCGCGAATCCCCGGTCTGGCCTCGACCTCGATAAGAAAATCTATTCCATGCCACGAAACCGGCGCAAGACCGGGTTTTCAATGCATACGGATTTTTGCTGGATCCCGGCCAAACCTTGAACAGACTGGAAAGCCGGTCTCATCTTGTTCTTATTCGAACCACCCCGGGCGGTCGCTCGATCGATCGCGGTAGGCACGCCAGAGGAGGCATCAATGGCCGATGAACCGAAGCGTTTTCATAAAAGCGTAACGTTCGGCATCCATTCCCTCCGCGGCCTCCCGCTGATCGTTCTGTTCGCCCTCGCATTGTCGGCTTGCGGCGAGAAGCCGACGCAGCCGGCTGCGGCGGCCGCCGCCGCGCCGCCGGTCACGGTCGCGCAGCCGACCAAGCGCACCGTCACCGACTGGGACGAGTTCACGGGACGTTTCGACGCGGTCGAAGAGGTCCAGGTGCGCGCGCGGGTCGGCGGCTTCGTCACCAGTGTCGAGTTCAAGGATGGCGACATGGTGCATACCGGCGACCTGCTCTATGTGATCGACTCGCGCCCATTCGAAGCCGTCGCGGAACAGGCGGACGGCCAGCTTGCCGATGCGCGCGCCAAGGCGGAACTCGCTAAGCGCGAGCTCGATCGCGGCCTGAACCTTGTCCAGACCAGTGCAGTCTCTGAACAGGTCGTCGACCAGCGCCGCCAGGCGTTGCAGGCGGCGCATGCCGCCGAGACGCAGGCCGAAGGTGCGCTCAAGGCGGCCCAGCTTAACATCGAGTTCACCCATGTGATCGCGCCGATCACCGGCCGGGTCAGCCGCCATCTCGTCAGCGTCGGCAATCTCGTGCAGGGCAGCGACAACGGCGGCGGCACGCTGTTGACCTCGATCGTCTCGCTCGATCCGATCTACATCTATTTCGATGTGGATGAGGCGACCTACCTGAAGAACAACCGGCTCTGGTTCGAGGGCAAGCGGCCGAGCTCGCGCGATACGGCCAATCCGGTGCAGGTCACGCTGTCAGGCGAAACCAAGCCGTCCCATGAAGGCAAGATGGATTTCCTCGACAACCGGCTGGACGTCTCGACCGGAACGCTGCGCAGCCGCGCGGTGATCCCGAACAAGGACCTTTCCATCCTGCCCGGGCAGTTCGGCCGCGTGCGGCTGATCGGCAGCTCGCCCTACGAGGCACTGCTGCTGCCGGATACCGCGATCGCCACTGACCAGTCGCGAAAGATCGTGTTCGTGGTCAAGGATGACGATACCGTGGAGGCGAAGCCGGTCGTCCTCGGGCCGCTCGATGAAGGCTTGCGGGTGATCCGCGAGGGGCTCAAGGCTGAAGATCGCGTGATTGTGGATGGTCTGCAGCGCGCGCGTGTCGGGGCCAAGGTGAGCCCGCATGTCGCGCAGGCCGCCCCTGCCGGCGGCAAGACATGAACCTCGGCCAGCTTTCCATCAACCGGCCAATCCTGGCGATGGTCTTGTCCATCGTGCTGTTGATTGTGGGCGCGATCGCCTACACCACTCTGCCGGTCGCCGAATATCCGGAAGTGGTGCCGCCGACGGTCGTTGTCACAGCGCAATATCCGGGCGCTTCGGCCCAGACCATTTCCGACACGGTCGCAGCTCCCATCGAGCAGCAGATCAACGGCGTCGAGGACATGCTGTATCTCTACAGCCAGGCGACATCGAACGGCCAGCTCACGATCACGGTGACATTCAAGCTTGGCACCGATCTCGACAAGGCGCAGGTGCTGGTGCAAAACCGCGTCGCGATCGCGCAGCCGCAATTGCCGGAAGAGGTGCAGCGCAACGGCGTCGTCACGCGCAAGAACAGCCCGGACATCCTGATGGTCGTGTTCATGCTGTCGCCCGACGACAGCCTCGACCAGCTCTATATATCAAACTACGCGCTGCTGCAGATTCGCGACCAGTTGCTGCGGCTCAACGGCATCGGCGACATCCAGATCTTCGGCGCCCGCGATTACTCGATGCGGCTGTGGCTTGATCCCGACAAGATCGCAACCCTCGGTATGACGGCAAGCGACGTTTTGGCCGCGATCAGGGCCCAGAACCTGCAGATCACGGGTGGCCAGCTCGCCAGTCCGCCGATCTCCGACCGCGCCTTCCAGCCCAATCTCACCTTCACGGGACGGCTGAGGGACGTGTCGCAGTTCGAGGACATCGTCGTCAAGGCAGGCAGCGACGGCCGCACCGTGCGGCTGCGCGATGTCGCCCGGATCGAATTAGGCGCGCTGGACTATTCCACTAACAGCTTCATGTTGCGGAAGACCGCGGTCGCGATGCTGGTGACGCAGCGGCCGGGATCGAATGCGCTTGCTACGGCAAAGGGCATTTCGGACACCATGGCGAAACTGAAGGCAAGTTTCCCCAAGGGGCTCGATTACAACATCGGCTACAACCCGACCGAGTTCATCGCCCAGTCGATCCACGAGCTGATCAAGACCATCTATGAGGCGATGATCCTGGTCGTGATCGTCGTGCTGGTGTTTTTGCAGGGCTGGCGGCCGGCGATTATCCCGATCGTTGCGATTCCGGTATCGCTGGTCGGCACCTTTGCGGCGATGGCCGCACTCGGCTTTGCCATCAACAATCTCACGCTGTTCGGCTTGGTGCTCGCGGTCGGCATCGTGGTGGACGACGCCATCGTCGTGGTCGAAAATGTCGAGCGACATCTTGCGCACGGCTTGAGCCGGCGCGATGCGGCGTTAAAGACGATGGAGGAGGTCGGCGGCGCGCTGGTGTCGATTGCGCTGGTCCTGTGCGCGGTGTTCGTGCCGACTGCATTTCTTGGCGGCATAACAGGGCAGTTCTTCCAGCAATTCGCCGTCACCATTGCGGTCGCGACGGCAATCTCCTGCTTCTGCTCGTTGACGCTGTCGCCGGCGCTTGCCTCGCAGATTCTAGTTCCGCACGAGGAGAAGCGGCCTCCGGCCGCCTGGAATCTGATCGGGCGTGGCTGGGAGAAATTCACCGGGCTGTTCAACCGCGGCTTCGATTGGGCCTCCCATCGCTATGGCGGCGCCGCCGACTTCGTGATCCGGCATCGCGCCGTGATGCTCCTGCTCTATGTGGCATTGATCGGCAGCGCCGGCTGGCTGCTCGCGACCACGGCGCAAGGCTACATTCCGGCGCAGGACCGCGGCTATGTCATCGTGTCGGCGCAGCTGCCGGGCGCGGCGTCGCTGGCGCGCACCACCGAGATCGTGCGACAAATCGAGAAGACCGCGCTCAATACGCCGGGCATCATACGCGTGGCGGCCTTTGCCGGTCTATCGGGCGCCACGCGCACGCAGGCGAGCAACGCAGCCGCGCTGTTTCCGGTATTCGAGGAGCCGGAGGTGCGGCTGAAGAAGGGCCTGACCGCCGCAGTAATCACCGCAGAGCTGCGCAAGCGGCTTTCCGCGATCCAGGGCGCATTCATCATTGTCATTCCGCCGCCGCCGATCCCCGGCATCGGCACCGGCGGCGGCTTTACCATGCGCATCCAGGACCGCCAGGGCCGCGGACCCCAGCTGCTCGCCGCCGCGAACGACGAGCTCGTCAACGCCGCGCGCAAGGCGCCGGGGCTGACGTCGGTGTTCTCGCCTTTCACCGCCAATACGCCGCAGGTGTTCGTCGACATCGACCGCATCAAGGCGCAAAAGCTGAGCGTCCCGATCCAGAACGTCACCGACGCGATCGAAACCTATTTCGGCTCGGCTTACGTCAACGACTTCAACATTCTGGGCCGCACCTATCATGTCACCGCGCAGGCCGACCTCACCTTCCGCAAGGAGACCGCGGACCTCGCGCGCCTGCGCACCCGCAACGCCGCCGGCGACATGGTGATGCTCGGTAGCGTCGTGAACTTCCGCGACACCTCCGGCCCCGATCGCGTGGCGCGCTACAACCTCTATCCCGCAGCCGAGCTGCAGGGCGAGGCGCTGCCCGGAATCAGCTCGGCGACCGCGATCGCTACGATGAAGCAGATCGCGGATGGAACGCTGCCGAGCGGCTTCTCCTATGAATGGACCGACCTGTCCTATCAGCAGGTCACCAGCGGCAATGCGGGCTTGCTCGTGTTTCCGATCTGCGTGCTGTTCGTGTACCTGGTGCTGGCTGCGCAATACGGCAGCTGGAGCCTGCCGTTTGCCGTCATCCTGATCGTGCCGATGTGTCTGTTCGCTGCGACCATCGGCGTGCGGATCATGGGGCAGGACGTCAATATCCTCACGCAAATCGGCTTCGTGGTGCTGGTCGGGCTTGCCGCAAAGAATGCGATCCTGATCGTGGAGTTTGCGCGAGACATCGAGCTCGAGGGTAAGAAGCGGCTCGATGCCGTGATCGAAGCCTGCCGGTTGCGGCTGCGCCCGATCCTGATGACGTCGTTTGCTTTCATCCTCGGCGTGCTGCCGCTCGTGGTCTCGACCGGTTCCGGATCGGAGATGCGGCAGGCGGTCGGCGTCGCCGTGTTCTTCGGCATGTTGGGGGTGACCCTGTTCGGCCTGATCTTCACGCCGATCTTCTACATGGTGGTCCGCAACCTGGCCGATCGCGGAAAGCCGGAAGAAGCAAAGCCTGCGGCCTAGGACGCCCGCCCTGCAACTCCTCAATACTATTGGCCTATTTGAAATAGATGGGCAGCGGCAGGGTTATAAAATATAGCTTTGCTCATCACGAGAAACGGCCGGAGGCAATTATGAAATCGGGATTGTTGGCGCTCATCTCTGTGGGCGGTCTTTTCCTTGCCGCGCCCGCGTCGGCGCAAGGCGTCAAGATCGGCATCTTGAACGACCAATCCGGTGTTTACGCCGATTACGGCGGCAAATACTCGCTTGAAGCAGCCAAGATGGCAGTTGAGGATTTCGGCGGCGAGGTGCTCGGTCAGAAGATCGAAATCGTCACCGCCGACCATCAGAACAAGCCCGATCTCAGCGTCAGCATCGCGCGGCGCTGGTACGACGTCGAAGGCGTCGATATGATCACCGAGCTGACGACCTCGTCGGTGGCGCTTGCGGTCCAGGAACTTTCCAAGGAAAAGAAGAAAATCGACATCGTCGTGGGTGCGGCGAGCTCGCGCCTGACCGGTGACGCCTGCGCGCCCTATGGCTTCCATTGGGCCTACGACACCCATGCGCTTGCGGTCGGCACCGGCGGCGCGCTGGTGGAGGCCGGCGGCAACACCTGGTTCTTCCTGACCGCGGATTACGCGTTCGGTTACGCGCTTGAAAAGGACACCACTGACATCGTCAACGCCAAGGGCGGCAAGGTCCTCGGCTCGGTCCGCATTCCCTTGAACTCGTCGGACTTCTCCTCCTTCCTGCTGCAGGCCCAGAGCTCGAAAGCCAAGATCATCGGGCTTGCCAATGCCGGGCTTGATACGACCAATTCGATCAAGCAGGCGGCAGAGTTCGGCATCGTTTCCGGCGGCCAGAAGCTCGCCGGTCTCTTGATGACGCTGTCGGAAGTGCACGGTCTTGGCCTGCAGGCCGCGCAAGGCCTCGTTCTCACCGAGGGCTTTTACTGGGACCTCAACGACAAGGCGCGTGCATTTGGCGAGCGCTTCATCAAGCGCACCGGGAGGATGCCGAGCATGATCCATGCCGGCACCTACTCGGCGACGTTGAGCTATCTCAAGGCGGTCAAGGCGGCGGGCACCAAGGATTCCGATGCGGTCGCCAGGAAGCTGAAGGAATTGCCGGTCGACGATTCCTTTGCGCAGGGCAAGGTGCAGGAGAACGGCCGCATGGTGCACGACCTCTATCTGTTCGAGGTCAAGAAGCCGGCCGAATCCAAAAAGCCGTTCGACTATTACAAGCTGCTCGCGACCGTGCCGGGCGAGAAGGCTTTCCCGTCGGCCAAGGATAGCGGCTGCCCGCTGACGAAGTGAGGTTTATCGCTCCAGGTATTTGGCCGGCGGAAAGTCACGCGAATAAACCGGGCTGGCAAGGAAGGCTTCCTTGCCGTACGTCCAGAATTGACTGACATCCGGGTAGGTCTTGAATACCGAGTTGACGAGCCGGCCGTCCTTGCGGGTAACTTTTCGCAAATAGACGCTGCCTACGACGTTTCCCAGATCGTCGAATTTGACCGGTCCTCGCACGGTGTCGACGTTGGTCGACCGAAGCGCTGCCATCAAGGCAGGCTTGTCCTCGACGTTGCCGTTGACGGCCTTGACGGCAGCTTCCAGAACCGCGCCGTTGACGTAGGTGCTTGCCGCGTAAAATCCCGGATCGTACTTGAACTCCTTGCGAAACGCCGGTGCAAATACCTGGTTCGGCTTGTTGTCCAGTTCGGCCGAGTACCAGCACGACGTGATGATATCGAGCGCTTCATCGCCCATGTTGCGCAGCACCGCTTCGTCCAAGGCGGTCATTCCGCCGATGACCTGCATTTTGTCCTTTAGCCCATATTCGACGAATTGGCGGAGAAAACGGAAACCGTTCGAACCGGCGAAGCCCAGGAAAATGGCGTCTGCGCCCTTAAGGTCCGCGACATAGCCGCCGTAGTCGGGAACCGTGAGCGGCGGAAACAGCTTTTGAACGATCTGGCCGCCATTGTCTTCAAACACGCGCTGAAAGCCGGCGCACATTTCCTGGCCGTAAGCGATATCGTCGGCAATGGTGATCATCTTTTTGTATTTGAGGTCTTTGGCGGCATATTCGCCCAAAGGGTGCGCGCACTGCGATGACGTGGACGTCGCGCGCACGAACCACGGGTTCGGGCGTCGTTGCGTCATGTCTTCCGCAGCGGCGACCGAGAGCGTCGGAACTTTCTCCTGACGAATATAGTCGTCGATGGCGAGCGCCTCGAAGGCCGCGAGCGGCCCAATGAGACAATGGACATTGTTCTTTTCCACCATCTCCTGAGCCTTGGTGCGGGCCGTCGCCGGAACGCCCGCGGTATCCGCCGTCATGAGTTCGACCTTTCGGCCCGACATCATGCCGCCGCGATCATTCAAAAACATCGTGAGCGCGCGTTCCATATCGATGCCGCCGGAGGCCAGGGGGCCCGTCTTCACCGTCAACAGGCCGATCCGGATCGGACCGTCGGCCGCACGCGCAACATCAGGCGCGACGGCACGCGAAAGGCCTAATCCTGCGACGCCCGTTACAAATCGACGACGAGAAATTCCCATGATGTCTCTCCCTGGCGTTTTTGCTTCGGTCCGATAGACCGAGTATTTGCTAGCGGCCTGGAACGATCGGGACCAGCACGCGGCTGGAGCCATTGCTGTCGATATGCAGTGTGGTCGTTCCTGCGAACAGCCTGCGCGGCCGGTCGCGGGGATCATCGTGCAGAAACGGTCCGCATCCCAAGAGCTCATTCTTGAAATTGGAGAGTTTCGCGCCGGTCGCTGCCTGCCACTGATAATCCTTGCCGCGTACACTCAAGGCGATCCGATAGCCCTTTGGGACCACGATCGACGTCGGCCATATCTCGATGGCGAGATTGACCGGCTCGCCTGGCCGCAGCGGCTGAACTTCGTCATGCGTATGGTAGGGACGGTATGGGCGAGACAGGGACTCGTCGAGCTTGCGATGTGAAGCGCGCAGCCAACCCTGCGCCACCGGCGTGTGCGGATCGATCGCGCCGACAAACGTCACCTCGCGCATGTCAGGGCTAAAAACCCGGAACACAACAAAGATATCGGCGTCCTCGGTGCTGGAAGAAATTCGCAAGTCCACCGAAAGCGGGCCTGTGATCTCAGTGTCCTCCCTCAACGGCCTCGAGATAAAAGTCAGTCCGTCGCCCAGCGCCGCAAAGCTGATTTCGGCATCCTCGTTGGGCGGCTCCAAGCATAGGGTCTGTTCCCTGGGGTCGAGGTAGAAGCTGGTCCAAACGGTTGCGGGCAGCGGCCAGCCGGTTTCATGCCGCTCGACAAAACGATCGATGTGGCGGACCTGCAGTTGGACTTTCGGCTGTTGATCCCAATCGTTGGCTTCACCTTTGAGGTAGAAATCGAAGAACCTCCTCTGCAACTCGCGCCCGTAATCGGTGTAAAAATGCGTCCAATGCTCCAGCCCGTGGCACTCCAGCCACTTCTCCTTTGACGCAGCCCGAACAAAACCTTCGAAATTTCCTCGCGGGTGCAGGCCCTGGCCACCCCAGTTGGCCGCGGACAAAAACGGCACGGTGACTTTGTCCCAATCTGGTGAACGCGCTTTATGGTAATCATCATCGAGGGGATGCGCGAGAATGTCGTCGGCGAAGCTCGACCGGTTCCGCGCCAATTCAGCGTCCGACATTGTTTCGTCGCCGCAGACCAATGCGCCGGTGACTTCGCTGCGAGGTCCTCTTTCCCCTAATCCAAACTGCACGGTCTTCACCTGCATGTCGTACCAGTTCGCCCAAAACGTCGAAAGAATGCCGCCGTGATGCGTCATGTCGCGATACCAGTCGGCCGCGCCTTCCCAGATGCACATGGCCTTGAGATGGGGCGGCTGCAGGCAAGCCACCGGCCACTGGTTGATGGCGTAATAGGAGATGCCATTCAGGCCGACGTTGCCGTTCGACCAGCTCTGGACGCCGGCCCATTCGATGCATTGATAAAAGTCGCGCGTCTCCCGAGGAGAAAAATGGTCGACATATCCCGGCGATCGTCCGGTCCCGCGCGAATCGACTCTCACGCAGACATAACCATGCGGCACCCATTTCTCCGGGTCGACCACTTCCCAATTTTGATATTTGTTGGTTGAGCCGTGTGCAACGTCAGCATGGTTTGCGATCATGGCCTGCCACGCGCTCGGGTAGCCCTTCTGAAAGGCGAGCCCCTTGGCGTATGGACCATAGGTCAGCAGAACCGGCCATTTTCGATCCCCCTTCGGCCGAAACACGTCTGCGCGCAGCGTCACGCCGTCGTCCATGATGATGCCGACGTCCCACGCGATGAGCATGTTGTCCTGCTCTACCGGCTCGGCCATCTCCTTGGCCCTTGCATCTTGCGCGCCGTGCTAGCGTGCGCGAAACATCACCACATCAATTAATATCACGCGTGAACAAGCCGCCAGGCAATCGTGCCGAACGCGCCGAACAACAGTATCGCGCAGGCCAGTGCCTGGATAAAAAAACCTGGGCTTCGCCGCTCGGTCGCCTGCGTGTAACCGATCATGTAGACGATGCGGCCGACGATCCAGAGAAGGCCGATCGCGGCTGCGACCTGATCGCCGACATAGATCGCAAACAGCCACAGCGACGGCAGGAAGATCGGTAGCCATTCCAGCGTGTTCATCTGCACGCGAAATACCCGCTCGAAATCCGGATGGCCCGAAATCGCCGGCAATTTGACGCCGTAAGTCCCGCGCGCCTTCGCCACCCGCGCACAGGTGAAGAAGTAGAACAGGATCGCAAGCAGGGTCACGAGCGCGGTGAATTGATACATCGCGAAAATTCCCCTTATTCGATCACTTCGTCGGCGAGCGCCAGCAACGTCGGCGGAAGTTCAAGGCCGATCGCCTTCGCCGCCTTCAGGTTGATCACGAAAGGATAGCGTGTCGGTTGCTCGAAGGGCAGGTCGGCAGGTTTGGCACCCTTGAAGATGCGATCGACCATCGCGGCGGCGCGCTCGAACGATTCTTTCAGGTCCGGCCCATAGGACATCAGACCGCCCTCGCGAACGAGCAGATCGTATTCGTAGATCGCCGGCAGGCGATGCGCGGTAGCATAGTCGAACACGCGCTTGCGGTTGAGCATGGTGAGCGAATCGGAAACCATCAGAATGGCGTCCGGCGGCTCGCGGTCCATGACCGCGAAGGCCTCGTTGAAGTCGTCGGGCTCGCGCACACCGACCGCCTGGACCTCGACGCCAATCGCCTGCGCCGCTTTTGCGGAAGCCTCGTAGCGCAGCGACATGCCGAGGTCGTCCTTGTTCCACAGCATCGCGACGCGGTGAAGCTTCGGCAGCAGCTCCTTCAGTAATCCAAGGCGCTTGGTGCTAAGCGTCGTCGCCACATCCGATATGCCGGTAATGTTGCTCGCCGGTCGCGCCAGATTTGCCACAAGGCCGGTCGCCACGGGATCGCCGACGCCGAAGGCAACGACGGTCGCAATACCGCTGCCCTTGGCGGCGAGCACAACCGGATAGCCCCACGCCACAATGACGTCGACCTTGTCCGCCTTGGCCCGTTCCATTATTTGTGCAGCGGGGACGTCCGGGCCGGCGGGCCGCTCGAACGCCAGATTTTGCCCCAGCGCATAGCCGAACTGGGCAAGTGCGCCGAGCAGAAACTTCGCGTTGGGGTGCGATTCCGGCATCACTCCCTGCGGACTGATCAGCGCAAGGCGATAGACTTTTGCCGGCGTCTGGGCGACCGCATTGCGCGGCGCAGTGACTGCCAGGCCGCCGAGAAAAGCAATGAACTCACGCCGTTGCATGTGGTCCCCAAGCAGTACGTTTTGTTCGGGGCTCAAAGCCCGGCATTTTGCCCCCGAGATGAGCCCTTGAGAACTGGTATGCACCGGTGAGGAAGGCTGATCAATACCCCGTCAGCTCCAGATATCCCACGCCGCTATGGCTGCCGACAAAGCCGATCGGCCCTTCCCAATAGGAAAAGCTTGTACGCATCCAGCTCTTCGCATTCAAGGGCGCGCAATCGATCGACAGCGCCAGCGAGGGGATCGCGACATGCCAGGCGACCGGGAGCTTGCGGCCGTCGATCTCGACCGGGGCTTTCGGCATCATGTCGATCTCGGCGGGCGCGATCTGTCGCGCCTTGCTGTCGGGCAAGATCCAGTTGCCGGAGACGTAATGGTGGCCGTCGGTCTGGCGCATCCGGTACAGCATCAGCTTTTCGCCAGTCGCAAAATGCAGCGCGAACCAGTCCCAGCCGGTTTGATCCGAAGCGAGCGGCTGGCTACTCCATTCGCGATCCATCCAGGCCTGACCTGTGACGTCGACCTGTTTGTCGTCGATCGCGATATGGCCTGCCGCCTTGAAGAATGGCTGACTGTAATAATATGACGCCTGCTCGCGCTCGGATTTTTTGCTGTAGCCGCCGTCTCCCTGCAGGATCAGCGGCCGATCGGCGTTAAGATGCAGCGCGTAGCTGAAATCCGCAGCCGACGCCTTGAGGTCGAGCGGAGCAACGGTGGTGTCGCCGGTCTGGTCGGATCCGCGCATATCCCAGGCATCGATCCAGGCCGCAAACGGCTTTGCGTCAACACCGGCCTGCCCGACGCCGCCGCGGGCAAAGGCTTCGGCAAAACGGTGGGTGCGCGCGCTGGTGACGGCGGCGTGGCCCATCCAAAGTTGCCGATTGGCCCATCCTTCCTGGTCATTGCCTGGGCGCATCGCCTGGCGGAACAGAGTCCACTGCGTACCATAGGCTGATCCGCTCGCATCCTGCAGGTTGGCCGTCAGGTACCACCATTCGATGCGGAAGTCCGGATGCGCCCCGTGATCGGCCGGAAACGAAAATGTCCTGCCGGAAACGACCGGCGCGAATCCAATGGGGCTTTCGCCGAGGCCAGCAAAGCCCTGCGCGAGCGCGGGGCCGCGGAGCCCGAGTAGCGCAAGGCCCCCGGCAAAGGCGCGGCGCGATATCTTCAACTCAGCGTTCATCGGCGAATACCTTGACCAGGCTCGCGGGCTGCATGCGCGCCAGCCGTGCGACCGGAAGCAACGCTGCGACGAGCGCGGCCAGCATGGCGACGCCAAGCAGTTCGAGCAGTTGCAGCGGGAAGATATCGAACGGCAAGCGCCAGCCGAAGGCTTTCACGTTCACGATTGCGATCAGGCACCAGGCGACGAGCAGACCGAGCGGCAGCGCGAACAGCGCCGTGATCAGCGCGACCGACAGGGTCCGTGTCAGTTCGATCGCCGCGAGGCGCCGGCGCGTGATGCCGATCGCCCAGAGCGGCGCCAATTGCGGCAGGCGGGAATTGCCAAGCGTCAGCAGGCTCGTCAGCAAGGCGACGCCGGCGACACCCAGCGTGAAGGCGTTCAGGGCGGCGGTGACGGCAAAGGTCCGGTTGAAGATCTGCAGCGATTCGGCCTTCATCGTCGCCTGATCGGCGACATTGCGGCCATCTAGTCCAAATTTTTCCTGCAGCGCAGATACAAGGCCGGGGATTTGGTTGCGATCGACGCGCAGGCCGAGGCGCGTTTGCGGAATGGATGGAAAATGCCGGATCAAGGCCGCGATATTGACGGCGACCTGACCCTTGGGGTTGCCGTAGTCGGCGTAGATGCCGATCACCTCGAGCGGCCAGTTGCCTCCGGGCGCCGGCAATTCGATATGATCGCCGATCGCAAGCTTCAATCGCAGCGCCAATTGTTCGCTGACGAAGCCGGCATCGCCGGGGCGAAGCCGGGTCCAGGCGTCGGGTACGGATTGCAGCAGCGGCCAATGCTCGCGATAGGTCGAATGATCGGTCAGGCCGAGGATTTCGATCGGCGCACCATCGAGCTGGGTTTCGGCGCGTGCGCCGGGCAGGATCGCTTGCACCTCGGCTCGTTCGCGCAGCCAGTTCTTGATCGCGATGGCCTGCGCGTTGTCGGACGCGTTGATGTAGACATCGGCCGCCAATCGACCGTCAAGCCAGCTCACAAACGTCCGGCTGAAGGTTTCGACCATGGTGCCGACGCCGACATTGACCGCCAGCGCCAGCAACAATGCCATCAGCGCCAGCGACAATCCCGACAATTGCTGACGGCTGTCGGCCCAGAACCATGTTGCAAGCGGACGTTGTGCAAAACGCTGGCCGAGGTGCAGCACCAATTCAAGCATGGCGGGTAGGATCAGTGCGGCGCCCAAAAGCAGTGCGGCGAGCACCGCAAATCCAGCCAACAGGGAATCACCATAGCGCAGCAGCAGCGCGGCCACGACGAACACGCCGAGTGCAAGCGCGCTCTGCAGCATCAGCCAGCGGTGCTGCGCCTGTTGCCAGGCTTGCGGCTGGGCGGTGGCGAGTACCGGCAGCCGGATCGCCTTGGCAAGACTGGTCGCGGCGGCGACGAGCGCGCCGAGCACGCTGATGGCGACGCCGGCGATCCACCATTCGATCCGGAGCGTCAGCTCGCCCGGGATCTGCGCCCCGTAAAGCCCGCGCAAGGAAGCCGCGACATCGGGCAACAACGCCGCGGCGATGAAGTAGCCGCAGACGAGGCCTATCAGCCCGGCGACCAGCGCCAGCGACACCAATTCGGCCACCAGCACCGCGTTGAGCATCACCGCCGATACGCCGCAGGCGCGCAGCGTGCGCAACACGGCCAGACGCTGCTCGAACGCAAGCCCGATCGCCGAATTGACGATGAAGAGGCCGACAACGAACGATAGCAGCCCGAATGCGGTGAGGTTGAGATGGAAACTGTCGGTGAGGCGCTCAAGGTCGCTCTCCGCGTCGGGTTCGACCAGCCGCAGCCTGTCGCCGGCGATCTTTTCCAGCGGCTCGCGCGGACCCTTGGTCTTGCCGATCAACAGCCGTGAAATCTGTTCCGGCCGGTTCAACAGTTTTTGCGCGATACCGATGTCGACCACCATCACGTCAGGCACCAGTTGCGCCTGCACATGTAGCGGCGGCAGCGATGCGCCGCTGCTCACGAGCGGCGTTGCGCCCTCGGCGAGATGCAGATCGGAAAGCGTCTCGGGCGCAAGCAAGGTCTGTCCGGGCGGCGTGATGAAGGCCTCCACGTCGCCTCGTCCGATCGCCGGCGCGTTGCCGACCTCGGCGGGCAGCGTCACCGGCTCGATCCCCAGCAGGCGGAACGAGCGTCCCTCGATCTGGATGCGCCCCTCCAGCACGGGCGAGACCGGCCAGCCGGCCCGGCGCACGTCGACAAAGAATTTTTGCGGAAAGGTCGGGCCGCCGCGTCCCACCAGCATGGCGGTTCGCACGCCGCCGAACGTCGCCGCCGCGCGGTCGTAGGAAATGCGGGCTTGCTGGTTCAACGCCTGCACGCCGCTCCACAGCGCGGTCGCCGAGACCAGCCCAATCAGCAAGGTCGCAAGCTGCATCGGATGCCGCCGCCAATGGCTCAGGAGCACCGCGAGAACCCAGAACATGCGCCTCATGCGACGAGCCCCGCGTGCAGCGTGACCTGCCGATCCAGCGTGGCGGCGAGCCGCGTGCTGTGGGTAACCATCAGAAAGCCGCAGCCCGTGTGAGCCACCAGATCGCGCGTCAGTGCGAGTACATCATCCGCGGTTGCCTCGTCGAGGTTGCCGGTCGGCTCATCGGCGAGCAGCAGTAGCGGTCTTGCCGCGAGCGCGCGTCCGATCGCAACTCGCTGCTGCTGCCCGCCGGACAATTGCTCGGGATAGCGTTTGAGCAAGGCGCCAAGCCCGAGCCGATCGATCAGCTCGGCTTGCCAGGCCGCATCGTGACGGCCGGCGATGCGCGACTGGAACGCCAGATTGTCTTCAACATTGAGGCTGGGGACCAGGTTGAACTGCTGGAACACCAGACCGATCCGGATCCGCCGCAGGGCTGCGCGGCCGGCATCCGGCAGCTTCGTTACGAGAGCATCGCCAATTCTGATCTCGCCACCGTCGGCGGCATCCAGCCCCGCGATCAGATGCAAGAGCGTGCTCTTGCCGCTGCCGGATTCGCCCGACAGCGCCACGCGCTCGCCGGCGGCGACGTCGATATTGACCCCGCGAAGCACATTCACTTGCTCGCCGGCCGTGCGATAGGTCTTGGTCAGATTGCGGACGCTCAGCACGATATTGTTGTTGCCTGCCATGCCGGGCGCTGCAAGTCCTTCACATCGGCTTTTGATATTTCAGCACGAATTCATCGACTGGCACGGCCGGACGGAACACCGCCGCATCGCGCGGGTCTTCCGGATGGCGCAGGAAATCGCCTTCGGCAGCGAGCTTGAAACCGGCGGCTTCGATCTCCTGGCGCAGCGCGCTTTCCTCGATCCGATGCAGCGTTTTGCCGACACCGGTGCCGTCGCCCGGTTTTGCCGAATGGTCGGCGATAATGAGAAAGCCGCCGGGCTTCAAGGCTGCGAACATCTTGAGGTTCATCTTGGCGCGATCGACCGGCATGTAGGTCGTGTCGTGATAGGCAAAGAAGAACGTGATCATGTCGAGGGCTGCGACATCGGGCGGGATCGGATCGTCGTAATCGCGGACAAGATGCACGACGTTTTTCATGACCTGGTTCTGCGCGCGGATGTCGAATTTGTCCTTTACCCGCTCCATCACCGCGGCCGATTCCTGCGCATACACGCTGCCCTGGGCGCCAACTGCGCGCGCCAGCAGTTCGGTGCTGTAGCCCGCGCCGGCTCCCATATCGAGCACCTTCATGCCGGTCTTTACGCCGCTGAAAGCCAGCATTTTTGCCGGCTGCCGTCGCTGATCGGTTTGGCGGTCGGCGTCGCTGCGGTCGGGAGCAGTGACGATCGCTTCATAGTCGGGCGCCTTGTCACCTTGCGCGAGCGCAGGCGCGGCTAGTATTGATACGATGAACACGCCAACGGCGCCGAAAAAGACCCGCTTGACCATAAGAACTCCCTCTTGTTTTGAGCAACATATCAAGGCCGTGGTGGCGGATCACCGTCTCATTGATGTGACGACGTGATCGTGATCGATCACGCCGGTTGTGGTGTGGCTTCGAAGCGACGTCAGGCCGCAACTTTGCGGTGAAAATTACGTTGCAACGCACCCGTGCGGTCAAAATGTCCAGTTGCGCCGCGAGGGGACCCATGGCTAGCATCGGTCTAAACCGACCTACGGGATTGGCGAGCGAAAGACGGGGGAAGATCATGAGCAGGCAACCGGCGCCCAAAGGCGCCTGGAGAATCACGTTTCTCCTGTTTTTGTTCATGCTGGTGAATTTCGCCGACAAGATCGTGGTCGGTCTTGCCGGCGTGCCGATCATGACCGAACTCAAGCTCGAGCCGGAGCAGTTCGGCCTGCTTGGCTCCTCGTTCTTCTTCCTGTTCTCGATCTCGGCCATCGTGGTCGGCTTTATCGTCAACCGCATCGACACGCGCTGGGTGCTGCTGGCGCTGGCCGCGATATGGGCTCTGGCGCAGTTTCCGATGGTCGGCACGGTCGGCTTCACGACGCTTCTGGTCTGCCGCATCATCCTCGGCGCCGGCGAGGGACCGGCGGGTTCCGTAGCGGTTCATGCGATCTACAAATGGTTTCCGGACGAGAAGCGAACCCTGCCCACCGCGGTTCTGTCGCAGGGGTCGGCGTTTGGTGTGATCCTCGCGGTGCCGGCGCTGAACTGGGTGGTCGTTAACTATAGCTGGCACTACGCATTCGGTGCGCTTGGTGTCGTTGGCCTGATGTGGGTCGTGGCGTGGCTGATCCTGGGCAAGGAGGGGCCGCTGGTCCAGACCGTCGCAATGGCCAAGGCCGATCCCCGCATTCCCTATCTCCGGCTTCTGACCTCGCGCACGTTTGTGGGCTGCTGCGCCGCGACGTTCGGGGCCTATTGGGCGCTGTCGCTGGGGCTGACCTGGTTCACGCCCTTCATTATCAACGGCCTTGGCTTTTCGCAGCAGGATGCGGGTTGGATTTCGATCCTGCCATGGGTTTTCGGCGCCATTGTCGTGCTGCTCACGGGCTGGATTTCGCAGGTGCTGGTGGCACGCGGCGTTTCCACCCGTGGCGCGCGCGGCGTGGTCGGTTCGGTGCCGCTGATTGTCGGTGGATTGATCATAGCCATTCTCCCGCACATTGGCGTCGGGGGGCTGCAGATCGCACTTCTGGTGGTCGGGTCGGGGCTTTGCGGATCGATTTACGTGGTCTGTGCGCCCATGATCGGAGAGTTCACCCCGGTATCGCAGCGCGGCGCCGTGATTGCGATCTACGGCGCGATCTACACGCTGGCGGGTATTTTGGCGCCGGCGGTAATGGGCAGCGTCATCCAGCACGCGGCGACGATCTTCGATGGCTATATGACCGGCTTCACCATCAATGCCGTGATCATGGTCGCGTCCGGCCTGCTCGGGCTGGCGCTGCTGTGGCCCAACACCGAGCGCGCACGTCTCTTGGGCCAGGAAGCGGTGCAGCCGAAGTTCGCGTGACTCTCTCGTCGATCCAGCGAACGCGCTGACGCACCTAATAGCAGCCAGCGCAGCACGTTCATCGGGCGTCTCGGACAAGGTCGATTGAAACGTGGGAGATCCAGGCCCCCGGTGAATCCATCACGAACGTTTGACGATTGCCTTTGGTTTGCACGGTCAGCAAGGCTGTGATGGTGTCGCTCTCGACCTTCGCTTCGATAACGCCGTTGACGTTTTGCCCCGAAACGTTGCCGCCCTGACGATACTGACTTTCAAACCAGTTGCCCGACAGCGTGGTCCCGCTTTCATCGATGTTGGCGTTCAAATCCATTTTGTAGGCATCGCTGGCGCAGCGCACATTCATTTTCACGGACTGACCCTCGTTCTTGACGACATAGTCAACCTTGCACCTGACACGTTCGCGCGGCCCATCCGAGGGCTTCATCAAACCGCCGCCCGACCATGAACCAGCCACGTTCTCGAAGTTCTGCTCGGCGCGCGCCGGAGCCGTGGCAAGAATTGCCGTCAAGAGTAATCCTTGCAGTACGTAATGATTGACTGCCTTGTTCCGAAACATTGATGTTGTCCTCACCGGCGCGATTGTCGTCTGCGCCGCGCGCATTTCGCCAAAAAATCCGACTATTTTGAGAACAGTCGGTTGGCTCCGCATTTGCCAGATGGCTATCGCTTCCGATTAGCGGACCTCCGCGAGGTGCATGTCGCTCAGGGTCGACGAAAGGCTGCGTGCGATCAGGTCCGTAATCGCGCCGTGCAAATTCTCGTTTCGGACGGGATCGCCGGTGCTCGGCGAGAAGCTCTCGTCGACGAGCCGGCTGGGGCCAGTGAGCCCGACCGTCGCGATATTGTCCAAAGGCGGGGCGGTCATTTTTTCGATAATTTCGAACGTCTTTCCGTCGAACACCCTGATTTCGTAGAGTGCATGGATTTCGTTGTAGGACGCGAGCAGCGTGCCGAAACTGATAAAGCCTATCCCTTCGACCTTTCGGGCGCCGCTGCCAAAATTCGATTTCGCCTTGGTGATGACGATATAGGCGTCGAGCCCTTGCGGAGAAACTTCGGTCTGAACGAGGTTCTTGAACGGATCGCCCCGAACGAGATTGACGGGCGCGACCGGCGAATCCTTGATTGCGGCAAAGGCGGCTCGCTGGTAATTGACTGCTTGCACTTGGAAACGTCCGCTCAATGCGGCAGTCGCTTGCTGCACGATCAGGTCGTCAAGGCCCCAGGATCCGATCGGGAAGCTCTGACTGCGGTTGTTGAACCCGGTCAGTCCCATCCGAGCAAAATTCATCTCGTCGCCGACCGCCGAGATGATGCCGACGGTCTTGACCGCCTGCAGTTTGGTCTCGCGGGTTTCAAACATCGCGCAGGCGCCGACGCTGACAGCAACAACAACAACCGTCGCGAAGTTCGCGCATGGACTGCTGCGGCGCATGGCGTTGCTATCCTGTTTGCCTATCGTATTTTGATGTCGAAGGAATAGGAGGCGCCGATGCCGAAGGTGGTTTGGTTCGGCGAGCCTCGAAGCGCCACGAGAGGGCTTTTCGCGGCATCGCCAAGCAAGCGCTCGTACTCGACATAGGAATGAACTTCCCATTGCGGATCGATCCGGTAGGACACCTGGGCGCCAGCGCCGACCGAATGCGCCCCGCCCTTGGCGTCGAACATCGGTAGCCCCGTCGCCATCGCTTGCACGGCATCGATGCCAAAATAGGGTGAGGTCGCCTTGGTGCTTTCCAAAGTGAAGCGTGGGCCGGCCGAGACGGTGAACCGCTGAATCACCGGCACGATGAAATCCGCCGACAAGTCGGCGACTACGCCGTGGTGGCCTCCAATGCCCTGGCGCAGTTCGCCGCGCGTGCGGAACCAGTCGACCGGATAGTATTCGACGAAGCCGCCGAGTTCGACCGTGGTGCTCACGTCGCCGAGGCCGTTCAGCTCGGAATAGCTGTTGGCCTTTCGTGAGGATACGAACTTACCGGCGGGGCCGGCACGAAGGTCGCCGAAGTCGATCAGCGCGATGCTCGCGCTATCGCGCGGCCCGCGAAACTGCTCCGTGGAGCCGGCACGACGGATGGAAAAAATCGGGACCGGGCTGAGCATGCTCCGTTTGGCGCCTTCGAAATCCGGTGTGTATGCGCCTCCGACGCCGACCATGACTGTCCAGGTGCCGGACACCGGTGGCAGAATGGGCAATTCAAACAGCGGAGCCGGCAACGTGACCAGCGGCTCCGCCGCTGCAACGGACGGCGCGAGCATCAGCGCCGTAAAAGCGATGCGGAGAAGATAATGTTGCCTTTGCCGAGGAGCGTCGTTGGCTGGAAGGACTGTCTCGCGCATCTCACTTACCGGCAACGGAGCTAGATTATGCTCGTTGGTGCCGATCGTTTGCGACCGAAGCTTGTTCCGAGCCTCGCCCTATGTTTCCGAACGTTGCCCAATCCGCTCCATTCATCGGTCGGCGCTGCGAGCTTTATCGGACCATCGTTCCGAACGCACGATCCCAGACCTTCGTCGTTACACCGTAGTTTCGGCTTGCAAACCTGTGATGGTCGAGGTGATGCTTCACCAAGGAAGCCGGGAGAATTGCGGGATTGTGGTGGGCACAATAATGGATAGATAAATACCAGGCGTAGGCGGCGAGAACGCCGGCCAGAACGGAGCCTCCCATCGTCAGGTAGACGACGGCGAAAGCGAGCCATATTTGCCAGAAGATCTTGTCGACGGCGTCTCGCGGGCGGGCGTGATGAATCCCGTGCTGTACCGGGGTAATGGCATGCAACACAAAGCGATGAGTAATGTACTCGGCCAAGGTCCATGCCACGAAGCCGCAACAGAACAGAAAAATGGCGATCGAAAACTCAAGGGTTGAGGCAGCCAGCAGCATGATTGCAAGTGCGATCGCGAAAATGACCTCGCCCAAATAAATGACCACGGTCATCGAAGGCACCAGACACCGTGCCTGGTTCCAGAACCTGCTTTTATGTAGTTCAGTGCAAATGGTTGTTCGCCGCTTCGCGGGAAACCTGCGTCACAGATAATGTGAGCGGTTGATCCAATGAAATCGCCGCGCGCGCGTCGTTTTGTCGGTCGCACACAGTCAGAAGCAATTTGACGAAACCCCAGATGAGAACGCGCTTTCGGCCTTCGGTAAAACCAGACATGACGTCTCACTTTGCGCAGCACTGGATGGTCCGAAGTGTTGAGGCTTTAGCGCTCCGGTATTCTCCAAATTAGGGCCATCCGTGTCCGAACGTTGCGCCGGCACCGCTGCAATGTGTCTCAATGTTGCTGGAAAGGTCGATCTTACTGCTCCCTCGTTGAAAGCCATGGACAATTGCTCTATTCGGTCCGAGGCAGTTTCGATGAGGGTGTAACGAGTGCACGTCGAATCGCACATTCTGGTTGTCGATGATGACCTTCAGATTCGAAAGCTGCTTGGCCGGTATCTGGCCGAGCAGGGATTTCGAGTGACGCTGGCTTCAGACAAGCGCACCCTTAACGCCGCGCTGGAGTCGAACGACATCAAATTGATCGTGCTCGATGTTATGTTGCCGGATGGGTCAGGCCTGGAAGTCTGTCGGGACATGCGCGCCGAGAACTCGCATATTCCGATTATTCTTCTTACTGCCTTGAAAGAGGACGTTGACCGAATCATCGGGCTTGAAATCGGAGCCGATGATTACCTCGGTAAGCCGTTTAATCCGCGAGAACTTGCAGCCCGCATTCGTGCGGTGCTTCGTCGGCAAAATGAAGCAGGTCAGATTGCGCATCCTTCCCAGGAATACCGTTTCGAGGGCTTCAAGCTACAACCAGGTTTGCGGCGCGTTCTTAACTCGGGCGGTGGGCTATTAGACCTGACGTCGGCCGAATTCGATCTCCTGCATACATTGGTGGCGAGGTCGGGACGGACGCTCTCGCGCGAATATCTCTTGGACGCGACCAACCGCGGCGATGGCGATGTCTTCGATCGCTCCGTCGACGTGCTGCTCAGCCGAATTCGCCGAAAGCTCGGCGACAATAAATTCCAGCTGATCAAGACTGTGCGAAACGGAGGCTACGTATTTACCGCCCATGTGGAGAAGATTGGGGCCAGCGCATGACTTCTTTGAGGGCTCGCATTGTCGTTACGCTCGTCTTGTCGATCATTTGCGTCGTGGTAATGGCGACCGCGACATTATTTTGGATGCGGAAGGGGCACATACAAAAGGAAGAGAGAGACTACGCCGAGTTGGTTTCCGAGGAGATCTTGCTGATCGCACCTCTGTTAGGTGATGACCAAGGGAATAGGGGCGCGCATCTGGTATCGCGCCCCGCAGCGGGCGATCCGCGCCCGGAATTGACGAACCTGTTGCAATCTCAATTGCGGCGCACCGGGTCCGACCTCGAAATTGTCGTAACGCAACCCGCTGAGATCACTCATCCAGTGGCGTCGATCAATTTCAAATCGGGCTGGCTCACAATTCCGCTGAGGAATCTTCATCACAGGGAAGAAATTCTGTTGTCTCTTACCGGGTGGTTTTTGCTGGTCACGATCGGAACGGTCGGTGTGGCGCTATGGTTTGCCCACCGCATCACACGCCACCTCGCGGTTCTGGAACGAGTGGCGGCAACGATCGATACGGACGGTGTCCTTCCGCGATTGCCGGAAAGCGGACCGGCCGAACTGAGGGCGACGGCGCACGCGCTCAATACCATGACAGACAAGCTGAAGAACGCCGCCGAAAGCCGCATGCGACTCGTTGCGGCGGCGGGGCACGATCTGCGTACGCCGCTGACCAGGATGCGGCTTCGGGCGGAGTTCCTCGACGACGAGGAGGATCGGTCAATGTGGCTGAACGACCTTGAGGAACTTGACCACATAGCCGATAGCGCAATCCAGCTTGTGTCCGAAGAAACCCAACGGGAAAGAAGCCAGTTGCTGCGGGTCGATGAGATCATCAGCGAAATCTGCAGGGATCTCGCATCGATGAAGGCGCCTGTAACGATCTTGAAAACGGAGGCGGTGACAATTTCGTCGGCTCCCTTGGCGCTGACGCGGGCCGTTAGAAATCTCGTTATCAATGCGGCCACGCATGGCGGTGGCGCTTTTGTCACCGTAGGTCTGGAAAACAAGTGCACCGCTTTGATCACGATCGACGATGAAGGTCCGGGCATCCCCGACCATTGTATGTCGCGCGTATTCGAACCGTTTTTCCGGGCCGATCCGGCGCGGCGCAAGTATGCAGCCGGTGCAGGCCTTGGCCTCGCGATTGCCAAGGAGATCGTTGAACGTCACGGCGGAAAACTAACGCTGCAGAACCGTTCGCCGAAAGGGCTTCGGCAAGAGATAATTTTTCCCGCCTGTTTTGCCTGATGGACCTCGCGTTGCCTCGCCGTCCCCGCGAAAGCGGGAACGCCGCTGAGTGCGTTGTAGCGCCGCTGCGCAAAACTCAGTTCAAACTGCCCTGCGCGCCGCGCACCAGCCGGCCCGGACGGTTGCCGGTGGCACCACCTCCGCGTCGCGTCACCACGCCCGAGACGATGGTGGCGTCATAGCCGTCGACCTGCTGCAACAGGCGGCGGCCGCCGACGGGGAGGTCGTAATGCACCTTCGGTGGGTGCAGGTGCAGCCGGTCATAATCGATGACGTTGACGTCGGCTTTAAAGCCCGGCGCGATCACGCCGCGATCGGACAGACCGACCGAGAGCGCAGTCTTGCGCGACTGCGCCGCCACCACGAACGGGATCGACAGCTTCTCGCCGCGCTTGCGGTCGCGCGTCCAGTGCGTCAGCAGATAGGTCGGGAAGCTGGCATCGCAGATGATGCCGCAATGCGCGCCGCCATCGGAGAGGCCCGGGACCGAACGCGGATCGCACAGCATCTCGCGCGTGGCATCGAGGTTGCCGTCGGCATAATTGAGGAACGGCACGTAGAGCATGCCGCGGCCTTCGTCCGACAGCATCGCGTCATAGGCGAGCTCTTCCGGCGTCCTGCCCTGACGGCGGGCCTGCGTGCCCAGCGCATTCTCCACCGGCTGCTCGTAGTCCGGCGGGTTACCGAGCAGATACATCTTGTCGTAGTTCGGCCGGAAGAACAGCGGATCGTCGGTCGAGGTCGGCGTCTCGCTCAGAATCGCCGCCCGCACGTCGGGCTGATGCATCCGCGTCAGCCGTTCTTTCAGCGGCAATTTCGCAATCGCTCTGTAGCTCGGATGGGTCTGGAAGGGATTGCGCGATAGTTCAAGTCCGAGCAGAAGCCCCACGGGCCTTGCGGCGATCTGGGCGGTGATCGAGAGACCGCGCGCGGCCGCCTTGTTGATCTCCTCGAGCGTCTGCCGGTAGCGCCGCGGCGCCTTGTCGTTCTGCGTGATCGAGAACGAGATCGGACATCCGGTATTTTCCGCGACCCGCAGCATCATCGGCAGGTCTTCATGCAGCGTGGAGAGGTCGAGCACGAATTGCAGCACGCTGCGGCCGACGCCATGCATCGCGCCGGCGATCGCGGTCAGCTCGTCCTCGCCGGCTTTCAATGTCGGCGTGTAGTCGCCGGTCGAGGTGCGGTGGTTGAGGGTGCGCGAGGTCGAGAAGCCCAGCGCGCCGGCGCGGACGGCTTCGCCGGCAAGCCCTGCCATCGCCTTGTTGTCTTCCGACGTGGAAGGATCGCGGCGCGCGCCGCGCTCGCCCATCACATAGACGCGCAGCGCCGCATGCGGCAGCTGTGCGCCGATATCGATGTCGAACCGACGCCTTGAGAGCCAACCCAGATAATCCGGAAAGCTTTCCCAGGACCAGGGAATGCCGGCGCTCAACACCGGCTCGGGAATATCCTCGACGCCCTCCATCAACTCGATCAGCCGCTGATGGTCGCCTGGTTTGCAGGGCGCGAAGCCGACGCCGCAATTGCCCATGATCGCGGTGGTGACGCCGTTCTGCGACGAAGGCGTGATGTCCTGGCTCCAGGTGACCTGGCCGTCATAATGGGTGTGAACATCGACAAAGCCCGGCGCCACCAATTTGCCCTTGGCGTCGATTTCTTCCCTGCCTTTGGCGGAAACCTTGCCGACTTCGGTGATGCGGCCGTTGGTGATCGCGACATCGGCTTCGTACAACTCGCCGCCGAGCCCATCGGCGATGTTGCCGCGGCGGATCACGAGGTCTGGACTGGCGGCCTCTGGATTGACAGTCATCGCGTTCATCCCGATCTGGATTTGGTTGGCGGCATCATCGGGCGGCGCCCGATGCTGTCAACTGCCGGGGACGGGGCTCAGGGATGCATCCTCTTTGTCGCTGGAAGGCCGGGACGCGGCCTCGGGATTCCGGTCGGTGAAAAGCGCCAGCACAACCGTCAGAACCATGAAGAGGGCGGAGACGCCAAACACCCAATGCGGCGCACCCTGGTCCATGATCCAGCCAAACAATAGCGGGCTTGCAATGCCGCTGAAATTAAAACCGGTGGAGACGATGCCGAAGGCGCGTCCGGCGGCACCCGCGGGCGCCGCGCCCCGCACCAGCATGTCGCGCGAGGGCGCGATCACACCGCCGAGGAAGCCCGCCGCCGTCATCGCCGCGGTGAGCAAGACCGCGGGCAATGTGATGGTGGCAATCACGAGCACGATCGCCGCATTGACGGCAAAGCAGGCGGCGGAGACCTGACCGTGGCGCTGGGTGCGGTCGGCGAGAAAGCCGCCCGCGAGCACGCCGACGGCGCTGGCGCCAAGATACGCGGTCAGCGCGATATTGGCGGTCGAGAACGAAGTATCATAGCCGCTCATCAGCGCCACCACGCCGAAATTGCCGATACCGGCGTTGGACAGGCCAAGCAGCATGAAAAACATCGTCAGCACGATCAGCGCCGGGGTGATGATGTTTTTTCGCGGCCCGCGCTCGGCCGGCGTCCTGTGCTTGTTGGCGCCGGCCTCGGGGATGCCCATCACGACGAGCAGCAGCGCAACCAGCGGGCCGACCGCGCCGCATACGATCAGGGCGCCTCGGCCTCCGCTTAACGTGACCAGCGCGGCGACGGTCGCGGGCGCCACCGCGCCGCCGAGGAAACCTGCAAAGGTGTGGATCGAAAACGCGCGACCCATCCGCGCCTCGTCCATGTGCTCCGACAGGATCGCATAGTCGGCCGGGTGATAGACGCTGTTGGCGATGCCGAGCAGCACGGCGCTCGCAATCAGCCAGGGGTAGCTCACATGCAGGCCGAGCATGACGAGCGCGAGGCCGCCGAGGCAAAGCCCCAGCAGCAGGATTTTGCGGGCGCCGATATGGTCGACGATATAGCCGAGCGGCGCCTGGGTCAGGCCAGAGACCACCGCGAATACGGTCAGCGCGAAACCCAGTTCGATATAGCCGACGCCGAGCTGCGCTTTCAGGAACGGAAACAGCATCGGCAGCGTGAGGATGTGGAAATGGCTCACCCAATGGGCCGCTGAAATGCCGAATAGCGTGCGCAGCGACGCGTCAGTCCGGGTTTGTTGCGATGCGGCGAGAATGTCGGCCATGTCAATTCCACTTCGGGAAACGCAAACTATCGGTCAGGCCGGTTATTTGTCCATGAATGCCACTGCATGGCAGCCCTCGCGAACCGTGCCAAACTCGGGGATGCTTTATTAAATTATGGCCAATGAGACGTTAGGTTCCGACGTCGCTCCGTGGCTCCTGTCGGCAGGTTCCAGCACGTCGGCGCGGGCAGGGATCAAATCGAGCGCGATGATTTCCGTGACCGGTTATAGCGGCTCGTCATCGGTGCCGTAGCGATCGCGTTTTGGCGTGGCGATATCGCCGTCCTCGTGATCGTCGTCCTCGAGCTGCGGAGGCGGGGGTTTCTTCGATTTATCGTCGGCCTTCTTGGCAGGCTCGTTCTTCTTGCCGGTGCCCATGCGTTTTTCCCAACCTGATCTTGGCCGCCTGCTCAGCCGCTAACCACCGGCCCGCCAGCCTTCTTCCAGGCGTCGATGCCCCCGGCGATATGGGCGGTGTTGGTAAGGCCGGCTTCCCGGGCGCTGGCAACAGCCATCGCGGAGCGCTCGCCGAACGCACAGAAGAACACAACGCGACGTCCGGTCGCCGCCGCCACCTCGCGCAACATGCCGCCCGGCTTCAAGCTTTCATCGATCGCGGGGTAGGGCGCGTGTAGCGCGCCCTCCAGCGTGCCGTGCTTGGCGCGCTCGCTATTCTCGCGCAGGTCGACCAGCAGGATATCAGGCCGGCCGAGACGTTCGATCGCCTCGCGCGCGCTCAACGCCAGCCCCTGCTTGGCCAGATCGTCCTGATGCAGGCCGACATGCATGTTGGCCGGCACCGCGACATCCATCATCTTGGGATTGGGCAATTTCAAATTGCCCATCAGCTCGACATATTCGTCGACCGAACGCACCTGCAGCCGCGGATTGTAGCGCTTCTCTTCGCCGATGGTGGAGACGGTGTCGCCCTTGTAGTCGTGGGCGGGAAACACCAGCGTCTCCTCCGGCAGCTTGAGCAGGCGGTTGAAGATGGAATCGTATTGCGCCCTGGCGCTGCCGTTCTGAAAGTCGGTGCGGCCGGTGCCGCGGATCAGAAGCGTATCGCCGGTGAAGACGCGGTCGCCCATCAGATAGCTATAGGAATCGTCGGTATGGCCGGGCGTGTACATCACCTCGAGCGCGAGCCCCTCGATCGTCACCCTGTCGCCGTCGGCGACCCGCATCGACACCACGTCGGCCTTGCTTTGCTCGCCCATGATAGTGATGCAGTGGGTGCGGTCACGCAATTCGCCCAAGCCCGTCACGTGGTCGGCGTGCAGATGGGTGTCGACGGCCTTGACCAGCTTGAGGTCAAGCTCGCGCAGCAATTGGCAGTAGCGATCGGCTTTTTCCAAAACGGGATCGAGAATCAGCGCCTCGCCACCGGCGCGGCTCGCCAACAGATAGCTGTAGGTTCCGGAGACGCTGTCGAACAACTGGCGAAAGATCATGGCTGTCACCGCCGAAATTGCTGTTGGATAATTTACGGCCGGACATAGCTCCGGCCCGGCTCCTGCAATGACGCTCAAGGCCTAACCAGCGTATACCCGTTTTCGGTCAAGAGCAGTATCTGTCCGACACCGACCTGGACCGCCGTCGCCGCCGGGATGATTTCTGGGCGTTTCCCGGTTTCGCGCTCGAGCGTGTCGACGGTATTGAGGCACACATCGAAACGCACACCTTGCGCGATCAGGCTCTCGACCAGCTTCCGATTGCCGTTGTCGGTGCGCAACAGGTCGATCCCGGGACCAAACGTGACCACCTCGATCGCGACCTTGTCGGGGTCGTAGAATTTCAGGAGATTATAGGCGACGCTGATCACAAGCGCCTGCCGCTTCGGATCGTTGTCCGAGAGCTGCAGCGCGATCTTGTGCTCGGCAAACGGCTTGTCCTGCAACGGCGCCTGCTGGGCGCGGGCCGCGGACGCGACCAAGGCGAGAATGAAGGTCAGCATCAGTGCCGCGACAAGGGCGCAAGCCGGCCGCCGATATGTTGGAAACATCTTCATCCTTGTCCCGCGATGCCCGGATTGTCGTCAACGCCCTTCAGCGTGACGCCGGAGGTTTGCCGGTTTGGCGGCTTGCCCGACTGCAGATGCCTTGCCACCACATCCCACACCGCCGCGCCGGTCTGCTCATTGACCGAGGCCCAGCCGGCGACCTTGTAGCGCTTGCCGGCCTCAAGCGGACGGCCGTTGGCGAGCTTCAATTCGGAGATCCTGCGGCCGATATTTTCTGCAGGCGTGCAAGTATAGGACAAGCCGCCGACGCGGACCATATCGCCGCCTTGCTGATAATAGGGATCGGCGTTGAACAAATTGTCGCAGACGTCTTCCAGCACATCCTTGATCTGGCTGCCAGTCATGCCCTGCACATAAGTTTCGGGATAGGTGATCGCGGTTTCCGCCAGCACGTCTTCCATGGTCAGTGTTTGACCGGCCAGCACCGTCGAGCCCCAGCGAAAACCCGGCGACAGCGCGATCTCGGCATTCAATTCACTGCGCAGCGCGTCGCAGATCAACTGATCCACCGGGCCGGAAAAATTGCCGCGGCGATAGAGCAAATGGTCCGATGTGGCGATCTTGCCGGACCACGCGGCCGCTTGCGCGCCGCGCACCTTGTCGATCAGCGCGACCATCGCCGCGTCGGGCTTCAGTAGCTCCGAAAACACCGGCAGCAACCGGTAGCGCAGGTCGCTGACCTTTCCCTTTGCGAGCTCGAGGTCGAGCACGCCCAGGAATTTCCCGTTGGAGCCGGCATTGGTGACCAAGGTGGTGCCGCCGGCATTGGTTACCGGGACCGACTGCGGAACGGCATCGTGGGTGTGGCCGCCGAGGATGACATCGATGCCGGTGATGCGGCCCGCCAGCTTGAGATCGACGTCCATGCCGTTATGCGACAGCAGCACCACCGCGTCGACCTTGTCGGTGTTGCGCAAGCCGTCGGTCAGCTTCTGCAATTCGCCGTCGCGGATTCCGAACTTCCAGTCCGGCGTAAAACGCTTGGGATGGGCGATCGGCACATAGGGAAAGGCTTGCCCGATCACGGCCACGCGATAGCCGCCGATCTCCTTGATGGAGTAAGGCTCGAACACGCGCCCCGACGCCGGGTCGAGCGCCTTCGCATCGTTGAAGGCGGCCTCCTCCGTGAGGTAGACGTTCTGCGCCAGGAATTCGCCCTTGAAGCGCTCGAGATTGGCGCGCAGCGTCTTTTCGCCATAGGTGAATTCCCAATGTCCGGTCATCGCCTCGACGCCCAGCAGGTTCGCCGCCTCCACCATGTCGGCGCCCTGCATGGTGTTGGCGAGGCCGGTGCCCTGCCACATGTCGCCGCCGTCGACGAGCAGCGAGCGCTCGTGCCCGACGTCGTTGCGCAGGTGGTCGATCAGTGTCTTCAGATGCGCAAAGCCGCCGAGCTTGCCGAAGCGGCCAGCGGATTTTTCGAAATCGATGGAGGTGAAGGCATAGGCGTCGGCGCTATCGGGCCTGATGCCGAAATGGTCGAGAAAGGCGCGGCCGACCAGATGCGGCGGCCTGCCCTGCATCTCGCCGATCCCGATATTGACGCTCGGCTCGCGGAAATAGACCGGGAGCAACTGCGCATGCGTGTCGGTCAAATGCAGGATGCGGGCATTGCCGAAACGTTCGAGATCGTAAACGGTGGGAGCGTCGGCAGCGCGGGCAAGGCGCTGCCATCCGCAGGACAGCGCGGCTCCGCTCGTCATCTTCAGAAAATCCCGGCGGCGGATTTTCATCGCAAGCTCTCCGCGCCTCGCCAAAAGGCTTCTCTAGCGTATTTCCAAATCCTTCCAGCGCTGCTTTTCGCTGGTCGCCTGGAAGATCGAAGCTTTGGCCAGCGCTTCGGCCTCCTTCGACGAGGCCACCGCCTGATCGAATTGACCTGCCTCCGCAGCTTTTTTCGCCGCTGTCAGCGCTGCTTCCGTGGTGGTCCACTGGTTGCGCAAGGCGCCAGCCTCTTTCTCGGCGGCCTCGGCTGCCGCGTAGGCGGTCTTGAAGTCGGCCTCGGACGCAGCGCATGCCGGCGTCGCGCCTGCTATCAGCCCCGCAGCGATCAGGTTTCTCACGCTGTGTTTCATGGGCGCGCTCCCGGGCCGGAGATCGGCAGCCCATTGCTCACGTAAGACAAATAATATTCGAGATCGCGATATTCTTCGTCCTGCGGACTGAGCGGAACGCCGCGGATCTGGCTGTTGCAGGTGGTGAAACGCCGGCTGATCGTGCCCATGCCGCTCCATTCGGAACGATAGATCGGCATCGCATTGAGAATGCCCAATGCGGGCGCCAGTATCTCGGCGCGTATCCGCTCGCCCGGCTCCTGCACATGGCAGGTGGCGCAGGAGAAATTGAGCTGCCCGCGCCGCGTATAGAAATATTCCTTGCCCTTCTGATAAGCCTCGAGCGCGCGCGGATCGTCGGGAATCTTGATGTCAAAAGGCTTGCCGCGCGAGGTGAAAGCCATATAGGCGGTCAGCGAGGCCATCTCGTCTTTGACATACGAGAATGGAAGTTCGCCATTGGCCTCACGGCAGCGATTCAACGCCAGCTCCAGGGTTATGACCTTGCCTTCCCTCTCGTCGAAATAAGGATAGTCCTGGCGGATGCCGATGCCTTGATTGGGAAAGCAATCGCCGTAGGTCTTGCCGTTCTTGAACGGCGTCGCAAACATCTGCTTGCCGGTCTCGAGCGCGAATTCGTAAGGCGGGAACTGTTCCTTCTCTTCCCATTGCCGGTGCAAATCCTCATTCATCGAATAAGGACCGTTGGCGAAATCCTCCGGCTTCAGTTGGGGGAATTTGTTGGTGAAGAACTTCTGGAACGCCTTGGCATCGGCCACAGGGTTCGGCGTGTCGGCGGCGATCGCCGGCTGCGCTGCCAACGCCGCCAGCACAAGCGCTGCTGAGACAAACGAAATGGCCAGACGCATGATCATTACTGGATCTTCGCCGTGGTGGTGTCGGTCGCGCCCTTGTTGTCGACCCAGCCGATTTTGAGATCGTCGCCCTTCTTGGCGCCTTTGAACGAGAACTTGACATAGGGGTCCTTCGAGACGGCGGCACCCCAATCGGCGACGAACACCGCCTTGCCGTCATATTCGAAGGTCAGCTGCTGGATGAAGTGCGGCGGGATGATCTCGCCCTTGGCGTCCTTGACGAAGCCGGAATCCATCGGATGCTGGACCAAGGCCTGCACCTCGGTGATGTCGCCGTTCGAGGTGGCGCGTACGCGAATGGTCGATGTCATTTTATTCTGCCTTTTCTATTGGCGCATGATTTCCGCGCAAACGCGTTCCGCGTTTGTCGCGAGGGAAAACCGGCTTCCACCCATCGTGTCGTGGCCCGAGGGCATGCTTTTCCGGATCATGCGCGTTTACCCGCCGCAGCCGCCGACGGTGACTTTGACTTCCTTGGTGGCGCTGTAAAGCTTGCCGCCGGACTCCACGATCGCGATCACGTTGCAGGTCTTTGCCATCTTGAGCCGATTGGCCACGTTCGGCAGCGTGCCTGCCGGAATCTTGTAGTGCGCCGCCAGCGCGTTCGGGTTTTCACTGACGAAGAAGGCGATCGAGGTCACGTTGTCGAACGTGGTTGACACCGAGACCGGGACCACCGCGCCGTTCTCAGCGATTTCCGGCGCATCGAGCTTGACCTTGTCGGACGCCTCCGCGCTCGTGCCGTAGAGCGCCTTGATCGCATCCGCGTCGCGCTTCTGCTTGAACGCGTCTTCGGGATATTTGTCGCTGGCTGCGGCGAGGGCCGGCGCGATGCCGAACGGCAGATCGCCGAGGCCGAACAACGCGACCAGGCCCGCGCCTTGCAAGAGCTTGCGGCGCAAGATCGGGCGGCGCGTCGCCGAAAAGCCGTTGGCTGTGATCATCTAAAACTCTCCAGAAAAAGCGCGTCGTCATCATGGCGCGTCAAAGTGTTTGCAGGAAATCCACTACCGCGTTGATCTCCTGTTCGCTCAGAATCCGGTTTCGTCCGAACGGCGGCATCACCGTCTGCGGATTACGCTTGGTTTCATCCGTAACGATGGCGACGAGATCGTTGCGGTCAGGATATTTGCTCTTGATGTCCTTGAGCTGCGGTCCGATCGTGCCGGGCAGGTCGCCCCCCCTGATATCATGACAGGTCAGGCAATTGCCCTTGCCGCGATCGAAGGCGATCTTTTGTCCTTCTGCGGCGGCCGATTGCGCGCGAGCAGGAGGCGTGGACACGGCAGCACCGGCCAGCAGTGCGAGAATAAGGATCGGCCTCATGGAGGGAATGGCGATCAAAGGGTTTTCCCGGACGTTCTTTCGGTGATCGAATATAGGTGGTCAAAAGCACAAAGGCCATCGGCTGGCAATCTGGATGTTCGGCGCAGCAAAATGCGGCCAGATGCAGTCTTGCGGCGCACCCGAAAAAGCGGCTGGTTGTTCCGCATTTGCGGCTTTCCGGCTAAGCTTCGGCTGTAGACTACGGAGGGAGACCGTGGCTGAATATGTCGTCGAATTCGGCAAGGATGGCCGGCCGGTCGAGGCGGACGGCCGTCTCGACGCAGCCGCATTCCACCGCAACCATGCACCGATCTGGGCGGTGTTGCGGAAATTCCTGGTGGGTCAAACCGGCGACGTGGTGGAGACCGGCAGCGGCACCGGGCAGCATATCGTCTATTTCGCCCGTCACTCGCCCGACATCGTCTGGTGGCCGAGCGATCTCAACGAGGCGCATCTCAAAAGCATCGCAGCATGGCGCAAGCACGCGGGCCTGCCGAATATCCGCCCGCCGCTGCGGATCGATCTGTCCGATCCGACCTGGTGCCGCCAGATGCAGGACGGCAGCGGGCCTGCAAAGCTGCTGGCGGTGTTCTGCGCCAATGTCATCCATATCGCGCCGTGGCGCGTCGCGGAGGGTCTATTTGCCGGCGCCGGAAATTACCTGCGCGCCGGCGGTCGGCTTTATTTGTACGGCCCGTTCAAGCGCGACGGCAAGCACACCGCGCTCAGCAATGCCGTGTTCGACACGAGCCTGCGCGCGCAGGATGGCGAATGGGGCGTGCGCGATATCGCCGATCTCGAGAAGCTGGCTGAGCGCGCCGGGCTGGCATTGTGCGAGATCGTGGAAATGCCCGCCAATAACCTCATCCTGATCTTCGAACGATCGAAAATATAGATGACCTGAGCGCATAGCCCGCGCCCGCTTGCGCTGGTTGATCGACGCGCGTGATCTCTTCATAGTGCGGCGAATCAATAAGCCCGATGGGGCTCGCGGGCGGAAGTGCCGATGATCGACGTGACTGATACCTGCGAAATCGCAGACGATTCCCGCGTGCGATCCAATGTCGTGCGGCTTGCGGCGGCGCAGGCGCTTACCGGCGCGAACTCGGCGGTGATTTTCGCCACCGGCTCGATCGTCGGCGCAACACTGGCGCCCAGCATCTCGCTCGCGACCGTGCCGCTCTCGATGTATGTGCTGGGCTTGGCCAGCGGAACGTTGCCAACCGGCGCGATCTCGCGCACCTATGGCCGCCGCACCGCCTTCATCATCGGCACCGGCTGCGGGATGCTGACCGGGTTGCTCGGATCGTTTGCCATCCTGCATGCTTCTTTTTGGCTGTTCTGCGGCGCGACCTTCCTCGGCGGCCTCTATGGCGCGGTGTCGCAATCCTATCGCTTTGCTGCGGCCGACGGCGCCAGTGTCGCGTATCGGCCGAAGGCCGTGTCATGGGTGATGGCGGGCGGCGTGTTCGCGGGCGTGCTCGGTCCGCAGCTCGTGCAATGGACGATGGATGTCTGGTCGCCTTATCTGTTCGCATTCAGCTTCGTGGTGCAGGCGGCCGTTGCGCTGGTGGCGATGGTCGTGGTGTCCGGCATCGACGCGCCCAAGCCCGCGGCGTCCGATCTGCACGGCGGTCGCCCGCTGTTTGAGATCGCGCGGCAGCCGCGCTTCATCGCAGCCGCGCTATGCGGCGTCATCGCCTATCCGATGATGAACCTGGTCATGACTTCGGCGCCGCTGGCGATGAAGATGTGCGGGCTTTCCGTCAGCGATTCCAATTTCGGCATTCAATGGCACATCGTCGCGATGTATGGGCCGAGCTTCTTTACCGGCGCGCTGATTGCGCGTTTTGGCGCACCTCGCATCGTCGCCGTTGGGCTGTCGCTGGAGGCGGTCGGCGCTACGATCGGCCTGTCGGGAACAACCGCGGTGCATTTTTGGGCAACCCTGATGGTGCTCGGGGTGGGTTGGAATTTCGGCTTTGTCGGCGCTTCCGCGCTGGTCTTGGAAACGCATCTGCCGCAGGAGCGCAACAAGGTGCAGGCTTTCAACGATTTCCTGGTGTTCGGGATGATGGCGGTCGGATCGTTCGCATCGGGCCAGTTGCTGGCGAATTATGGCTGGTCGGCGGTCAACATGGTGGTGTTTCCCCCGGTGCTGTTGGGGCTCGCCGTGCTGTCGTTAGCATCGTTCGCCAAACGGCGCGCCAGCTTGCCGGCGGTGGACGAATTTCCCGACCATGGCATTTGATCGATCCGGTGAAGCATGACCGGAAGGATACTTCGGCAACGATCGAAGCTTTTGCGATACCCTGCCTGTTAGAATCCCGCCTGCATGGACGCATCCATCCATACGACGATCGATGAAACGTCCGTCCGCTACGGCGGCTGGCGCATCGTTGCGGTCTGTTTCCTGGTGGCGACGTTCGGCTGGGGGTTCGGCTTCTACGGCCAAAGCGTCTACGTCGCCGAATTGCACCGCCTGCACGGCTGGCCGGCGTCGCTGATCTCGTCAGGAACGACGTTCTTCTATCTGTTCGGCGCGCTGATCGTCGCCTTTGTCAACGAAGCGGTGCGGGCCTTCGGTCCGCGCAACTGCCTGCTCGGCGGCATATCGGCAACGGCCGCGGCCGCCGTCATGTTCGGCCAGGTCACCGCACCCTGGCAGCTCTACCTCGCCGACGCGCTGCTCGCATTCGGCTGGGCCGGCACCAGCCTTGCCATCATCACCAATACGCTCGGCCTTTGGTTCGATCAGAAGCGCGGCATGGCGATCAGCCTGGCGCTCAACGGCGCGAGCTTCGGCGGCATCGTCGGCGTGCCGCTATTGGTGGCTGCCATCGGCAGCTTCGGATTTTCCAGCGCGATGATCGTTGCGGCGGTGACGATGCTCGTGCTGACGATCCCCATCGTTGTTGTTTTTGTCGGCCGGCCGCCGACCCGCGGCGGCACGGTGGCGGAGCTGGCCGCAACGGAAGCGTTGCCCGCGTCAAAGGTGCGGGCGCTGGCCCTGCGTGACGTCGCATTCCTGAGTGTATCGATTGCATTCGCGCTGGTGCTGTTTGCACAAGTGGGTTTCATCGTCCACCTGATCGCATTCCTCGATCCGGTGATCGGCCGCCAGCACGCGGCAACCGCGGTCGCGCTACTGACGGCGATGGCGATGGCCGGACGTGTGCTGTTCTCGACCGTGATCGACCGGCTCAACCAGCGGCTGGCCTCCGCGATCTCGTTCGCAAGCCAGGCGGTGGCGCTCTTGATCCTCATCAATTCACGCAACGATACGCTGCTCATCGCAGCCTGCGCGCTGTTCGGGTTTTCCGTCGGCAATCTGATCACGCTGCCGTCCCTGATCGTGCAGCGCGAGTTCGATCCGCGCTCGTTCGGCGTCTTGATCAGCCTGATCACGGCGATCAACCAGGTCACCTATGCGTTCGGCCCCGGCGTCATTGGCCTGCTGCGCGATGTATCCGGGAGCTATTCGCTGCCGTTTTACGGGTGCATCGCACTGGAGCTAACCGCCGCCGTGCTGATCATGCTGCAACCGTCATTGCGAGCGCAGCGAAGCAATCCAGCTTAGCCGGGAAAAAGACCGGATTGCTTCGTCGCGGAGCCCTGTCATCGGGCGCGCATTCGCGCGACCCGTTGGCTCCTCGCAATGACGACAGGATCACGCTTCTCGCTGCCGCAACAAATCCTCAAGGTCGAGCCGCTTCGTGAACATCGCGAGCTTGCCATCCGGCGTGCGCGGCCATTGCTCCCCGGGGCGGTCCCAGTAGAGCTCGACGCCATTTTCGTCGGGATCGCGCAGATAGAGCGCCTCGCTGACGCCGTGGTCACTGGCGCCGTCGAGCTCGATCCCGGCGCTGATGACGCGATGCAGCGCGTCCGCCAGCGAGGCGCGGGTCGGATAAAGGATCGCGGTGTGAAACAATCCAGTGGTGCCGGGCGGCGGCGGACGGCCGCCTTTGCTCTCCCAGGTGTTGAGCCCAATGTGGTGGTGATAGCCGCCGGCCGAAATGAACGCCGCACCCGAGCTGAGCCGTTGTGTCAGCTCGAAGCCGAGCACGCCGCAATAAAACCCAAGCGCGCGGTCGAGATCGGCGACCTTGAGATGAACATGCCCGATTCTTGTACCGGCAATGACGGGTGGATTGTTGGGCATGCAGTGCTCCATTCAAATGAGCCGTAGGGCGGGCAAAGGCGCGCACGCGCCGTGCCCACCGAACGAACAGTCCGGCTTTAGATGGTGGGCACGCTTCGCTTTGGCTACCCTACAAGAACCACTCGCCGCGAAACCCTGAGTTTCGGAAAGTCACGCAAGCTCGGATATTTGCCCTTCCGGCAAGCCGAACTCAAAGGTGTTCAGCGTCATCGACACCATCGTGTAATAGCCGCACAGGCCGATGACCTCGACAATGCCGCGTTCGCTCAGCACGTTCACCGCCTCGTCGTATAGGCGCTTGGCGAGGCCGTGGCCTTCATGCAGCGACTTGGCGACATCGTAGATCATCTTCGCCTTGGCATCGTCGAATTGGGGCGTGCGGCGGTCGCGGATGTCGTCGATGATGGTGGGATCGAGGCCGGCCTTCAGCGCCAGCCGCTTATGCGCGTACCATTCGTAATGCGAGGTCCAGTGCCGCGCCGTGACCAGGATTGCGATCTCCGAAAGCTTCGCCGGGAATATCGTATCAAAGCGCAGGAAACCGCCGAGACGCGTGGCATGCCGCGCCATTTCCGGGCTATTGAGCCAGGCCATCATCGGCGGTGGCGGCGCGCCACGCTTGCCGGCGATCGCCTCGTCGTAGGTTTGTTTTTGGTCCGCGCTCATTTCGCCAGGCGAAAGTAACTTCAGGCGCATTTCCGTTTCCTCTGTTCTTTCAAGTGTTACGGCTCAAGGCGATACACCCGATCGCGCGCCGAGGCCACCGCTACCGCCGCATGGCGCGGCCGCCAGACGTATTGAATTCCGTTTCCCACGGGCTATGGTCGATGCAACGATCTTTACAATGGAAACGCGTCATGTCCGATCTGGAAAAGTTTCGCCGCGAAACCCGCGCCTGGCTGGAGGCCAATTGCCCGCCGGAAATGCGCAAGCCCATGACTTCGGAAGAAGACACGTTCTGGGGCGGCCGCAACGCAAGGTTCTCCTCCGAGGCGCAGCGCGTCTGGTTCGAGCGCATGCGTGACAAAGGCTGGACGGTGCCGCATTGGCCGCAGGAATATGGCGGCGGCGGACTTGATGGCGAGGAAGCCAAGATCGTGCGCCAGGAGATGGCGGCGACCGGCGCGCGGGCGCCGCTCGCTTCGTTCGGCATCTCCATGCTCGGGCCGGCGCTTTTGAAATACGGCACCGAGGCGCAGAAGAAAGAGCATCTGCCGAAGATCACCGCTGGCCTCATTCGCTGGTGCCAGGGCTATTCGGAGCCGAATGCGGGCTCCGACCTCGCATCGCTGCAAACCCGCGCCGAAACCGACGGCGGCGATTTCATCATCAACGGCCAGAAGGTCTGGACCTCGTATGCGAACTACGCGGACTGGATTTTTTGCCTGGTGCGCACCGACCCCAAGGCCAAGAAGCATGATGGCATCAGCTTTATCCTGTTCGACATGGCCTCAAAGGGCGTCTCGACCAAGCCGATCCTCCTGATCTCCGGCCGCTCGCCGTTCTGCGAAACCTTCTTCGACAACGTCCGCGTGCCGAAGTCGCATGTGGTCGGCACCGTCAACCGCGGCTGGGATGTCGCGAAATACTTGTTGCAGCACGAGCGGGCGATGATCTCCGGCATGGGCGAGCGCGGCGTCGGCCGGCCGCTCGGCCAGGTCGCCGCCGACTCTGTAGGCCACGACGAGCAGGGCCGGCTCGAGGACCCGATACTGCGTGGCCAGATCGCGGCCTTCGAGATCGATGAGGCGGCGCTCGCCGCCGCTGCCGAGCGCGCGGTCGATCTGGCCAAGGCGGGCCAATCGCATCCGGCGTTTTCCTCGGCGATGAAGTATTACGGCACCGAGCTCAACAAGCGCCGTTACGAAATCCTGATGTCGGCGGGCGGTATCGACGCGCTGGAATGGGAAAGCGAACGCTCGAAAGGCGGCGCCCGGCCGCGCGCCTGGCTGCGTACCAAGGCCAACTCGATCGAGGGCGGCACCTCAGAAGTGATGCTCGGCATCGTGGCAAAACGCATTCTCGATTTGCCGGGGGGCTAATTTCTCACACCGTCATGGCCGGGCTTGTCCCGGCCATCCACGTCTTTCTTTTCTTGACCAAGAACGTGGATGCCCGGGTCAAGCCCGGGCATGACGACTTCAACTAGCTCAGTCAGTCGATTAACACTAGCGCTACCGGAACCTGCCCCCATGGCCCTCATCCTCACCGAAGAACAATCCATGCTGCGCGACAGCGCGCGCGGCCTCATCAGCGACAAAGCGCCGGTATCGCATCTGCGGCAGCTGCGCGACAGCAAGGACGCCACCGGATTTTCCCGCGAGCTCTGGAAGGCGTTTGCCGAGATGGGTTTTACGGGATTATTGGTGCCGGAGGATTTTGGCGGCAGCGCGCTTGGCTGCGTCGAGGCCGGCGTGGTGATGGAAGAGATTGGCCGCACGCTGATGCCGTCGCCGTTCCTGTCGACGGCGATTGTTGCGGCGTCCGCGCTGTCGCGGGGCGGCAGCACCGCGCAAAAATCTCAGCATCTGCCGAAGATTTCCGACGGCTCGCTGCTGGCAGCATTCGCGGTCGACGAGGGCGCCAAGCATCGCCCGCTGCAAACCGGCCTGCAGGCCAAGCGATCCGGCAACGGCTTCAAGCTCAATGGCGCCAAGGCCTTTGTGGTCGACGGCCACACGGCCGATCTTCTGATCGTGGCGGCGCGCAGCGCGGGCGGCCCCGGCGAGCGCGACGGGCTGACGCTGTTCCTGGTCGATCCCAAGGCCAAGGGCGTCGCGACCGAGCGCACCGCGATGGTGGACTCGCACAACGCGGCGCGCATCAACTTCGACAATGTCGAGGTCAATGCCGATCATGTGCTCGGCGAAGTCGACCAGGGATATCACCTCCTGGAAGGCGTTCTCAATATCGGCCGCGGCGCCGTCGCCTCGGAAATGGTCGGCTTGAGCGAAGAGGTGTTCGGACGCACCGTGAACTATCTCAAGGAGCGCAAGCAGTTCGGCAAGGCGATCGGTGAATTCCAGGCGCTGCAGCATCGCGCCGCCCAGCTCTACATCGAGATCGAGATCACCCGCGCCGCAGTATTGAAGGCATTGCAGACGCTGGATGCCAATGTTGACGGCGCCGGCGCGGCTGTCGCGGTCGCCAAAGCCCGCGCGGGCTCGACCGCGACGCTTGCGGTGCAGGAGGGCGTGCAAATGCACGGCGGCATGGGCATGACCGACCAGTTCGATATCGGCTTCTTCATGAAGCGTGCGCGGGTGTGCCAGGAGTTGTTCGGCGACGCCAATTTCCACGCCGACCAGTTGGCGCGGATGAAGAATTATTGAGACTACGTGCGCCGACAGCATCATAAGTGGATGTCATCGCCCGGCTTGACCGGGCGATCCAGTATTCCAGAGACAGATGTGATTGAACCGTGAAGCCGCAGCGTACTGGATCACCCGCTTTCGCGGGTGATGACGACTTGTGTGTACGGCGAGTTTGCAGAGCCCTACCGGATCGGTGGGGCGTACTGGATGCCGCCGGCGCTCCAGAGCTGGTTGAGGCCGCGGGGGATGTGGAGCTTCGAGCCTGCGCCGACGTTGCGGTCGTAGACCTCGCCATAATTGCCGACATGGCGGATGATGCGCACAGCCCAGTCCTTGGTCAGCCCAAGATCCTCGCCATAGCTGCCTGCGGTGCCGACCAGCCGCATCACGTCGGGCTTCTTCGATTTCAGCGCCTCGTCGATGTTCTGCGAGGTGACGCCGAGCTCCTCGGCATTGATCATCGCATACAGCGTCCATTTCACGATCATCATCCAGTCGTCGTCGCGCTGGCGCACCACCGGCGCCAGCGGCTCCTTGGAGATGACGTCGGGCAGGATGACGTGATCGTCGGGTTTTGAAAGGTTCAGCCGCAACGCGTAGAGCTGGGAGACGTCGGCGGTGAAGGTGTCGCATTTGCCGGACTCATAGGCCTTGAAGACCTCGTCCAGCTTGGCAAACTTCATCTCCTCGAATTTCATGTTGTTGGCGCGGAAGTAGTCGGCGAGATTGAGCTGCGTCGTCGTCGCCTCTTGCACGCATATCTTGCTGTTGTTGAGATCGAGCGCGGAATCGATGTTGCGCGCGCGCGGCAGCATGAAGCCCTGGCCGTCGTAATAGGCCACCGCCGGGAAATAGAGATCGTAATTTTCCTCGCGCGACATGCTCCAGGTCGAATTGCGGGACAGGATGTCGACCTTGCGGCTCTGCAATTCCTTGAAGCGTTCGTTGGCATCAAGCGGGATGAACTTCGCCCGCTTCGGATCGTCGAAGATGGCGGCCGCGACCGCGCGGCAGAAATCGACATCGAAGCCGGTCCAGTTGCCCTTGTCATCGGGGATCGAGAAGCCGGGCAGGCCGGTGTTGACGCCGCAGAAGACTTCGCCGCGCCGGATCGTCCGCTTCAACGTGCGCGTGTCGTAGCGCTCATAGGTGATGGCGGCAGCCCCGACCAGAACAGCGACCGCGAGCCCGATCGAAAGGCCGCCTCGGAATGTGCGCATGGTTATTTTCTCGCTAAAATTTCGGGAAAGGAAACTGTCTGGAAGATAGCAGGCGCCGTTACAATTCGGGCTTCTGCCGCACGACGACCTTGGTGCCGACGGGTACGCGCTCGTAGAGATCGCTCACGTCAGCGTTGACGAGGCGGAAGCAGCCGGAGGAGACCTTGGTGCCGATCGTATCCGGCCGGTTGGTGCCGTGGATGCGGTAGACGGTGGTGCCGAGATACATCGCGCGGGCGCCGAGCGGATTGCCGGGTCCGCCCGCCATGAAGCGCGGCAGGTAAGGCTGGCGTGCGATCATCTCCGGCGGCGGCGTCCAGTCCGGCCATTCCTTCTTGTTGGTGATGTTTAACAGCCCCTGCCACTGGAAGCCGTCGCGGCCGACGCCGATGCCGTAGCGTATCGCGCGGCCGCCGGGCTGGATCAGATAGAGGTGGCGCTCCGCGGTCGAGATGATGATGGTGCCCGGTGGTTCGGTGGTGCGGTAAAACACCACTTGCTTCCGAAATTCCGGATCCAGTTCAAAGGAATCATCGGCCAGCAAACCCGGCTGGTCGGCGTCGGGCTGCTGCGCGTAGCTGTGCGGGGCCGAAAGCATCAGGCCAACGGCGGCGATCATCATCCAGATCAGGTGACGAAGTCTTCTCATCGCAAAGCGCTCCCCCATGGGCATTCCGGCCGAACCAGTAAACTGCATCAAATCTCACGGCCTGCTTGATGGCAAGTTCAAGGCGACGGTTGCCGGAATTCTTTCATTTTCCGTGACTTAGAGCAGGATGACTTTTCTTCGAATCGTCATCCCGCTCCATATTTTTGTTTGAAAAGCCTCACCTCGGCGCCAGCCAGAGCCGCAAGCCAAGGGATAGCACGGCGACCGTGCCGACGCCGGCCAGCCAGAGCGCAGCGAACCACAACAGGCGTCGTGCCAGCGGGCGCTGGCTCCGCCCTGGGTTTTGCTTGTTCGGCATCAGTGATATCCGCTCTCGGGCCTCACCTTGCCGCGGAAGACCCAATAGGCCCACGCCGTATATCCCAGAATGAGCGGCACCAGCACGGCGACGCCGAACAGCATGAAGATCTGGCTGTTCTCCGGCGAGGCCGCCTGCCAGATGGTGATGCTCTGCGGCACGATATAGGGATACATGCTGATCCCGAGCCCCGCATAGGAGAGCGCGAACAGCGCCAACGACAGGAAGAACGGCTGGCTATCCTGTCGCTTGGCGAGACTGCGCAACAAGAGAATGGTCACAGCGGCGACCGCAATCGGCACTGGCGCGGTGAGGATGATGTTCGGCCAGGCGAACCAGCGCTGCGCATATTGAATATGGAGAAACGGCGTCGCGATACTGACCGCGCCAATCGAGCCCAGCATCGCAAACAGCAGCGACCAGCTCAGGCCATACGCCTTGTCGCGAAGCTCGCCTTCCGTTTTCAGCACCAGCCAGGCCGCGCCCAACAAGGCGTAGCCGACCACGAGCGCAAGCCCGGTCAGAAGGCTGAACGGCGTCAGCCAGTCCCACCAGCCGCCGGCGTAATGCCGTTCCTCGACATGGATGCCCTGCAGGATAGCGCCAAGCGCTATTCCCTGCGCCAGCGTCGCAAGCCACGAACCGCCCGCGAACGCAACGTCCCAGCGATTGCGCTTGCGCTGGGTGGTGCGCCAGCGGAATTCGAAGGCGACGCCGCGGAAGATCAGGCCGATCAGCATCGCAATCATCGGGGTGTAGAGCGCGGGCATCAAGACGGCGTAGGCCAGCGGAAACGCCGCCATCAAGCCGCCGCCGCCCAGTACCAGCCAGGTTTCGTTGCCATCCCAGACCGGCGCGACGCTGTTCATGATCACGTCGCGATCGGCCTTGGCGGGAAACAATGGAAACAGGATGCCGAGCCCAAGGTCGAAGCCGTCCATTACGACATAGACGAACACCGCGAACGCGATGATGAACGCCCAGATGGTCGCGACATCGGCGGCAATCATCGGACGGCTCCCTCGGTCGCCGCAGCACCCGTGGCGGATGCGACGCCCGCGGCGGGCGTGATGCCGGCCGTGCGGGTCGGCACGTCGTGGCTTGGTCCCTGTTCGCCTGGATGCGGTGGCGCGGCCATCAAGCGCAAGATGTAAATGATGCCGGCGGCAAATACCGCGAAATAGACGATGACGAAGGCTACCAACGAGGAGCCGACCGCGGGGGCGGCCAGGGGCGAGGCGGATTCGGCCGTCCGCAACAGGCCATACACCGTGAAGGGCTGGCGCCCGGTCTCGGTGGTGATCCAGCCCGCGAGCACGGCAATAAAGCCGGCCGGTCCCATGGCGACGGCGAACCTATGCAGCAGCCGCTGCTCATAGAGCGTGCCGCGCAAGCGCATGAACAGGCTGAGAAGCCCGAGCCCCAACATCAGAAATCCCATTGCGACCATGATCCGGAACGACCAGAACGTGATGGGCACGGGCGGCCAGTCTTTTCGCGGCACGGTGTCGAGGCCCGCGAGCGGCGCATCGAGCGAATGCTTGAGAATGAGCGAGCCGAGTTTGGGGACTTCGACGGCGTAATCGACCTTGCCGGCGCTTTGGTTCGGCCACCCGAACAGGATCAGCGGCGCCCCGTCACTGTGGCTCTCGTAATGGCCTTCCATCGCCATGATCTTTACCGGCTGATGATCCAGCGTGTTGAGGCCGTGCTGATCGCCGGCGATGATCTGGATCGGCGCCACTAAAGTCGCCATCCACATCGCCATCGAGAACATCACGCGGGGGCCGGCGAGGTTCTGGTTGCGCAACAGGTGAAACGCGCCGACCGCGCCGACCACCAGCGCCGTCGTCAGATAGGCCGCCAGCACCATATGTACGAGCCGATAGGGGAACGACGGATTGAAGATCACCTTCAGCCAGTCGGCGGCGACGAACTGGCCGTCGGCGTTGAGCGCATATCCGGCCGGCGTCTGCATCCAGGAGTTAGCCGAGAGGATCCAAAACGCCGAGATCAACGTGCCGATCGCGACCATCAAGGTCGCGACGAAGTGCAGTCTGTGCCCGACGCGTTCGAGGCCGAATAGCATCACGCCCAAAAAGCCCGCCTCCAGGAAGAACGCGGTCAGCACCTCGTAGGCCATCAGCGGGCCGATCACGGGGCCGGTCTTGTCGGAAAATGCCGACCAGTTGGTGCCGAATTGGTAGGACATCACGATGCCCGACACTACGCCCATGCCGAACACGACCGCGAAAATCTTCAGCCAGTAATTGAACAGGTTGATGAAGACCTCGCGCCCGGTCCACAGCCAGAGCGCCTCCAACACGGCAAGGTAGCTGGCAAGGCCGATCGTGAAGGCCGGAAACACGATATGGAACGACATCGTGAAGGCGAACTGTGCCCGGGCCAACGCTACGGCATCCCAGCCTTCGAACATACGCCACCCGTCGCCGAAATATCCCGCGTGTAGCTTACCATACGGGATACGACGATGGTATCGCGTTCAGGTGGTGGCTCAGCTATTGGCGTTGAGCAGGCGGGCGATGGTACGATCGATCTGCTCGTATTGGCCCTCACCGTCGTGATGCAGCACGATCCTGCCGCTCTGGTCGATGACGTACTGCGCCGGCCAATACTGGTTGCGATAGGCGTCCCAGGTCTGCGAATTGTTGTCTTGCGCGACCGGATAGGTGATGCCATGCCGCTTCAGCGCGGCCTGCACATTGGCCGCCGAGCGCTCGAACGGAAATTCCGGGGTGTGCACGCCGACCACGACGAGGCCGCGGTCTTTGTATTTCGCATAGAGCTCGGTGACGTGCGGCAGCGTGTTGACGCAATTGACGCAGCCATAGGTCCAGAAATCGACCAGCACCACTTTGCCCCGCAGATCCGCCATCCTGAGCGGGGCGGAATTGAACCAGTTGCTGATGCCGGTGAAGTCAGGCGCGGCGTCCTGGGCAGCGGCGACCGCAAATGGAGCGGCGGCGCCGTGCGCGATCTCGCCGCCGATACCGGGTATGGCCGTGCTCGTCCAACCGATGGCGATCGTGGCGGCAAGGACGGCGAATGAGCGTATGGTCATGGAGGTCTCCATTTTGAGGGATGATCACAGGCCGATCTGGCCGGTCGGGTAGAATCCTGTCAGCCACGCCACGATGAGCGTGTCGTATTGGAAGTAAGAGAGCAGCGCGAATGCGATCACCACGGCGCCGAACGCCTGCTGCAACCTCGGCGAATATCGCGCGATGCTGCGAACGCGGGTGGTCGCGGCCTGTCCGCCATAGGCGATCGCGAGCATCGGCAGCGCCGCACCGATGGCATAGACCACGAGCAGCGTGCTCGCCCATGCGATATCCCTGGAGGTTGCGACAAGGGTCAGGATCGAGCCCAGCACCGGGCCTGCACAAGGCGTCCAGACCAGCCCCAGCGTGGTCCCGAGCACAAAACCACCGAGGTTGCCCTGGCCTTGCGGGAGGAGGGCGGCGGAGCCGCCATTGATGAGGCCGCTGACGCGAATGGACAGCCACTCAAACGGCGTCGGCCAGATCATCAATAGTCCGAAGCCGAGCAGCATGACTGCCGCGCCGGTGCGAAGCACGTTCGGATCGAAGTCGAAAATGCGGGTGATCGCGCTCAAGGCCAGCGCAACCACTGAAAACGACAGCACGAAGCCAAGCGCGATCATCGCCGGCCGAAGCTTACCGGTGTGGCCCACCGACGCGCCGAGCAGGATCGGCAGCACCGGAAGGGTGCAGGGCGCGGCGATCGTGACGATGCCCGCAAGTAAAGCGAGAACAAGATTGAGCATCAAACAGCTTTCCACGAATGTTCGAAGTTTCCTTCGAGGCGCAGCAGCTGCGCGTTACGCCCGTCACGTATTCGTGAGACGGAGCCAAGAGCGTGATGACTTTTCTTCGACTCGTCATCTCGCTCTATCTTTTTGTTTGAGCATGATCTTTTCGGAAAACCGGCTCCCACTTTTCCGGATCATGCTCGAGCGATTGCAAACGCAAAACGACCCGGAAGGGGGGCATCCCGACCGGGTCGTTGGAGGTAACTTGGGAGGTTTGGAAACTCGATGGTGATTGTTGTAGCGGGTGAGTTTTTCCGCCTGATTTCGCCGATTGTTTCAATTGTTTCGTCGGCAGTAACCTTTTGCCTCGAAAACAGAGAGGGGTTCTGTCTCGTCTATCCGATTAAGCCATTGAATCTACGTTATTTTACGCGGCGAGGCTGTCGATGCCGGCGCCCTTAAGCAAATCGGCCAACTGCTTGCGGGCGTAGAACATGCGGGTCTTCACCGTACTCTGCGGGATGCCGATGATCTCGCCGACCTCTTCGACCGATTTCTCGTGGTAGTAGACGAGATTGATGATCTCGCGATGCGCCGGCGAAAGCTTTGCGACGCAGGCGCGCAGGATCGCGCGGGTGTTGCTGCGGTCGAGCGAGGCTTCGGGTGTGTCGGCCTCATCGGCGATCTGGCGCACGTCTTCCTGGTCGATGTCTTCGTGGCGCCGCTGGCGCAGTGCGGTCAGCGCCTTGAAGCGGGCGATCGACAACAGCCAGGTTGAAACCTGGGAACGTCCTTCGAACTGCCTCGCGGTGCGCCACACATCGAGAAACACCTGGCTGACCAGATCTTCGGCCATGGTGCCGTCACGCACGATACGAAGGATGAAACGGTAAACCCGCACATGGTGTCGGGAGTAGAGGATGTGCATGGCGGTGCGGCCGCCATCGGCGATGCTCTCCAGCAACATTTCATCCGAGGTCGCCTGAGCAGCGATAATGCCTTGGCGGGCGGCGGCGTTGATGGCGATCACGTTGTGCATGACAGGCTCCCCGATGCCGCTTGTGCGGCGTCTCGTTGGGCAAATTGTTAATGAGCCAACGTTTCCGGACTTCTGCACGAATAGGGAAAAATGGTTTCATGCCTGAGATAATTGTTTCGTCGCGCCGCCTGCGACGAAACATTCGGGGGTGAAATGCAAGTGATTTCAACGAGGCTAAAATTGGAGGGATAGGCTGAGCCTGCATCCCGGGAGCCCGCCAACGGATCGCGCGAATGCGCGCCCTGGATCAAGCCTTGTCGCCGGTGGGCGAGAACAGGTAGCCGCCGCCCCGGATGGTGCGGATCACGGCAGGCTTGGTCGGGTCCGGTTCGATCTTGCGGCGGATCCGCATGATCCTTAAGTCGACGGCGCGATCGAAGGCTTCGGCATCGCGCGCATTGGCCAATTCCAGCAATCGCTCGCGCGACAGCACCCGCTTTGGATTGGCCGCGAATACTTTCAGGAGGCCGAATTCGGACGCGGTCAACGGATGTTCGTTGCCCTCGTCGTCGCGCAATGCCTGCGCCTCGAGATCGAGCCATTTGGTACCGAACCGCACCAACTGCTCCCTCGCCGCTTTTGCGGCCGCTTCTTCCGCTGATGCCACGACGGCCTTGGCGGGCGCGCTTCGCCGCAGCACCGAGCGGATCCGCGCCATCAACTCGCGCAATTCGCAGGGCTTGGCGACATAGTCGTCGGCCCCTAGCTCGAGTCCGACCACCCGGTCGATCGGGCTTGCGGTCGCCGTCAGCATGATGACGGGAACATTGATGCGGCTCTTGAGGTCGCGGATGATCGACAGACCGTCCTCCTCGGGCATGTTCAGATCGAGCACGACGAGATCGGGCACCTGGGTCTCGATGACGCTGCGCAGGCTCTTCCCCCCGTCGCACAGCGTGACGCCGAAGCCATGCATCTTGAGATAATCGCCGACCATTTCGCGGGCCGGCGCCTCGTCGTCGACGATGATGATGTGCGGGCTCTGGGTCATGACAGCTCTGTTGCCGGTAGTGTAACGGTAAACGTCGATCCCTGCCCGGGTCCGGCACTGTCCGCAGTCACATGGCCGCCATGCATGTCTATGATGCGCTTGACGATCGACAAGCCCAGCCCCGTCGAGCTCTCGCCGGCGGTGGGCTTTGCTGACAGCCGCTGGAAGCGGCCAAACAACCGCCCGAGATCCTCCGGCGACAGGCCGGCGCCCTGGTCGGCGATGCGGATGATAGTGCCGTTGCCTTCATGGGCAACGACGAGCGAAATCTTGCCGCCGATCGGTGAGTATTTGATGGCATTGCTGACGAGATTGTCGATCGCTTCCCTGATGCGATCGGTATCGCACATGGTCACGATGTTCGGCGGCGCCGATACCGAAATGGTCTGCTGCTTGTTGACCGCGAGCGGCTTGTTGACTTCGGCGACTTCGGCGACCAGCGCCGCGACATCGACCGGCTCGCGCCGGATGGTGATGTCGAAGGCATCGGCCATCGCGTCCGAGATCAGGTGATCGACCATCGAGGTCAGCCGCTTGGTGGCATCGCGGATATGGTCGACCTGCGCCGTGACGTTCTCTTTCGGCGAGCCGGCGCCGATCAGTTCGGTCAGCATTTCGGTGCGGCCAAGGATCACCCCCAGCGGATTCTTCAAATCATGGGCGACGGTGCCGAGAATTTCATTCTTGAAGCCATTGGCTCGCTGCAGCCGCAGCCACTGCGCCGACAGCCGCCGGTTGGCCTGCATCAGCGCGCGGGTACGCTGGGCGACACGGTCTTCCAGTTGGGTGTTGGCCTCGTGAAGCTGCTGATACAGGATGACGTTGTCGAACGCGATCGAAAGCCGGCTGGAGAAAATCTCGACCAGCGCGCGGTCTGTCTCCGACAGCGGGCGTTCGGCCTGCAGCAGCACGACGACCTCGCGGCCGCTTCCGGTGCGCAAATAGAGCACGCTGCGGTGGTCGGCGAACTCGTTCTTGCGGCGCTGGAACGCCGCTTCCACCATCTGCCGCAAATCCGGGTCGAGCGCCTTCGAGCTGGTGGTGCCGATGAAACGGCTATAGCAGCCGGAACCCGCCAGCACCGAAAACTCGCTGCCGGCCGCGCCGCCATCGTCGCGCAGCACCAGGATGCCGGCGCAGTCGACGTTAAGCAACGAAGCGAGCTGCGTCAGCACGCCCTCGGCGAGGCGCTGCATCGACCTGAAGTCGTAGAGCGTTGAGGCGGCATCGATGATGATTTCGAGCCCGCGCCTTGTCTGCACCATGCGCTCGAGCTGCTGGTAGCTGCGCAGTGCCGCGGTCAGCGAGGTGAACAACTTGTCGGCGGTGAGCTCGGTCTTCGCTTTGTAGTCGTTGATGTCGTACTGGACGATAACGCGGCGTTCCGGGGCCTGGCCGGGTTGTCCGGTGCGCAGGATGATGCGGACCGTCTCGTTCCTGATTTCGTTGCGGATGTATTCGACGAGCTCGAGTCCGGCAACGTCGGTCTCCATGATGACGTCGAGCAGCACGGCCGCGATATCCGGATGCGCGCGCATCAGGGTGCGGCCTTCGGCGGCCGAATAGGCCGACAGGATCTCGAGCGTCTGGCCGTTCAGACTATAGTCGCTCAGCGCAAAGCGCGTGCCTTCATGCACGGCCTGATCGTCGTCGATGACCGCGATCTTCCATTTACGGACCGACGAATCCTCCGGAGCGGCTCCGGTATCGTCGATCAGGTGGAGGACATCGTCCGGTTCGGCCATTGAGCAGTTCCGTCGGCTAAGGTTTCGGTGGTCGCGGGATCGCCCCGGGCCACCCTGGGCATGATAATGCGAAAGGTGGTGCCTTGTCCCAGCCTTGACTCCAGCATCATGTGGCCGCCGAGCTGTTGGGTAACCAGATTGTAGACGATATGGAGGCCGAGGCCGGTGCCGCCGTCGTTGCGCCGGGTGGTAAAGAACGGGTCGAAGGCCTGCCGTTGCACATCCGGCGTCATTCCGGCGCCATCGTCGGCAAAAATGATCTCGACGTCGTCATGGCCGCGCGGCCGGGCCGAAATCGAGATGGTTCCGGCGCGGCCATCGGCAAAGGCATGATTAGCGGCGTTCAGGAACAGATTGGTCAGGATCTGCCCGTAGGAACCGGGATAGCCGTCGATCACGAGGCCCTCTGGCACATCGAGCGAGAGCGAGATCGGCGCGCGCTTGAGGACCGGGCGCAGGCTTGCGATGATCTGGTCGGTTGCTTCGCCAAGGCTGAACGACCGTCGCTCGGCGTGCGAGCGGTCGACCGCGACCTGTTTGAACGACTGGATCAGCTCGCCGGCGCGGTGCAGATTTGCTACCAGCTGCTGGGACGCGTCGCGCGAGGAGCGCACGAATTCCTCCAGCTGCGAGCGGCGCAGTGCAGCGTCGGATTTGAGCTCGGCCTCGAACATCTCGGAGCGTCGTGCGAAGCTTGAGGCCACCGTCAGGCTGATGCCGATCGGGTTATTGACCTCATGGGCGACGCCGGCCACCAGTCCGCCGAGCGCAGCCAGCCGTTCGGAATCGATCAGGTTTTGCTGGGCGGCGCTGAGCTCGAGCAGCGCGCTCTCGGCCTTTTCCTTCGAGGTGCGCAACTCGTCCTCGGTCTTGCGCTTGGCGATGGCGTTTTCCCGGAACACCTCGACCGCCCGCGCCATGGCGCCGACTTCGTCGCGTGCGCTCGTTCCCTGCACCTGGCGGTCGTAGTCACCCGAGGTGATCGCGCGCATCGCCGCCATGATCTGCTGCAGCGGCAGCCGGATCGAGAGCGCGATCAAAACGCCGACGGTGAGGATGATGCCGAGGAAGATCACCGCGATCGTCAACACCCGGCGCGAGATGTCGCCGAGCGTCCGGTCGAACGTCTCTTGCGCCTTCTGTTCGCGCTGTCGCATCTTGACCGACAAGTCGTCGATGGCGCCGATCGCCTCCGCTTGGCTGGCATCGATCGTATTGCGCAACAAATCAGTGCGGCTTGAAAGCTGTTCGGACAATTTCGCCAACCCTTCGCGCAGCGCGACCGTCCGCGCGCCCAATCGCTGCAGCGCCATGCGCTGCAAATCGTTGTCGGCAAGCTCGGTCATCACCGGAATGGTCCGTTCGATGGTCTCGGTATTGCGGCGCGCTTCCTCGGCGGACGCCGAGGCCAGCGAGAGGTAGTAGGCGTTGGCGGCGACCAGCATGGCGGTGAAGGCCTCGCGGGATTTTCCAAGCGCCGGCCAGATCAGCGCGTCGCGGTGGCCTGTCGCCCCTTCGATGATCGAATAAAGCCCGGCGATGTCTTTGGCGGGACCCAGCACTTCCTGATCATAGGTCTTGGCGATCGTCGCCTGCACGCCGCGCAGGTCGCCAAAGCCGTTGAGGAAGCGGTCGGTGACGCGCTCAAGCTCTTCCACCGACCCGGACAACATCGGATCGGTCGAGGCGCGGGTCGTGAGCGTGCCGAGCACCGCCTCGCGCAGCAGCAGGATCTCGGCGAACAGTTCGGGGCTCGGCTGGTTGATGTAGCGATGGATCAGGTTCTGCAGCCGGCTGGTCTCGCTCTCCAGCAGCGCCAGGATCTTGTCGGACTCGCGCACCTGCCGCACGTCGTCCCAGGCCGAGCCCAGCACCTGGGCGCCGTTATAGATCATCGCGGCGAGCACCACGACGACGGCCGAGTTCAGTGCCGCGATCGACAGGATGCGCCAGCGGATCGGCACCGCGCGGAGCAGGCCTACGATGCGCGCACGGCCTCGCGCGGCGAGGCTCGCCGGTCGTTCCGCAACTTCGGATCGAGAGGGCACTGCCAAGACGACTCTCACCCCACCTTGCGGATGCGTTCGATCGGCCGCGTAACCGCGGGGTCCGCAATCAGGCGGCCCGTGCAGCGCAGCGCCTGTGCGGTCGGATGATCTTCGTTCCGGGTGTCGGCGGCACGAGATTCGCACGCGATCACCCCCGTTGCGGCTACCGTCAGCGCGACAACGATTGCTGGGGTCCGCGGAAGATCGGCGCGGCTGCAGCTGTACACAGGCAAACTCATCCCCTTATGATGATGTCTATGGCGGGAGGAAAAGGTTCAATTCAATCTTGGCGGTAGCTGCCTATTCGCCGATACCGCGGTTATCGTCAATTGTGCGGTGCGACCGGGCTTTTGCGGATTGCATCTGAAAGTCCGAGGCTCTATCACGGCGCCAAACGCTAGTGGCACGGCTGCTGCGGCAGATTGGAATTGGTCTTAATCGTGAACCCGGCGTTCAGATTTCTGCAGCTTGCGGCAATAGCGATTGCCATCGGCCTCTCATCGCCGGCGCAGGCGGTCACCGAGATCCATTGGTGGCATGCCATGTCCGGCGAACTGCGCAAGCAGGTTGAGAGGCTCGCCGCCGATTTCAACGCTTCGCAATCCCAATACCGGGTGATCCCGAGCTACAAGGGCAGCTATACCGAAACCGTGACGGCTGCGATCTTCGCGTTTCGTTCGCGCAGCCAGCCTGCGATCGTCCAGGTCAACGAGATTGCGACCGCGACCATGACGGCCGCAAAGGGCGCGATCTATCCGGTATTCGAGTTGATGCGAGACGAGCAGGAAGCCTTTTCGCCGGCCGCGTACCTCCCGGCCGTGTCAGGCTATTACGCCGACGTCGACGGCAACATGCTGTCGTTTCCGTTCAACGCCTCGACGCCGATCCTTTACTACAACAAGAAGCTGTTCCGCGATGCGGGCCTCGATCCGGAAGTGGCGCCCAAGACCTGGCCGGAGGTCGGTGACGCCGCAAAAAAGCTGCGCGCGGCGGGCGCGGTTTGCGGCTTCACCACGTCGTGGCCGTCGTGGATCAATGTCGAGAATTTTTCCGCATTTCATAATCTGCCGATCTCGACCAGGGCCAACGGCTTTGGCGGGCTCGATGCGGTCTTGACGTTCAATAATCCGCTGATGGTGCGCCATATCTCGCAGCTTGTGGAATGGCAGTCGACGAAAGCGTTCGACTATAGCGGCCGCGCGCAGACCGCGGAGCCGCGGTTTCAGAACGGCGAATGCGGAATCTTCATCGGCTCGTCGGCGACCCGCGCCGACATCAAGGCCAATTCGAAATTCGAGGTCGGCTACGGCATGCTGCCGTATTGGCCGGATGTCGCCGGCGCGCCGCAGAACACCATCATCGGCGGCGCGACATTGTGGGTGCTGCGCAACCGGCCATCCGATGAATACAAGGGCGTCGCAAAATTCTTCAGCTTCCTGTCGAAGCCGGAAGTTCAGGCATCCTGGCACCAGAACACCGGCTATCTTCCGGTGACGCGTGCCGCGTTCGACCTGACCCGCGCGCAAGGCTTCTATGACCGCAATCCCGGCACTGCGATCTCGATCGAGGAAATCACGTTGAAGCCACCGACCGAGAATTCGAAAGGCGTGCGACTTGGATCCTTTGTCTTGATCCGCGATGTGATCGACGACGAGCTCGAGCAGGCGTTCAGCGGCAAGAAACCGGCACAAGCAGCCCTCGATTCCGCGGTCGAGCGCGGCGACAAGCTGTTGCGTCAGTTCGAGCGCGCGAGCCCGGATCGCTAGAAGCCCCGCCGCGCTTCATACCCCACTCCGTCGCGTAGCACACCCAATCATGCACCCACTGCCCTGGCTGGCCAATTTCGAGGATTTCCGTGCGTGACGCGCCAACCCGTCGCAATGGTTGCCGGTGGCGTTCGATATCGCCCGCGACCAGGGTTTGGCGTGCACGGCGCCTCAAATATTTGCAACGGGCACTAATCTTGTCGTCGGCCTCGATGGTCCGTTCATCCTAAAGATTTTTCCGCCAATGCATCGCGCCCAGTTCGTGTCGGAGCGGGGCTCGCTGGCGGAGCTCTGTGGACGACTTCGTGTCCCCATCCCCGAAATCGTCTGCGAAGGGGAGCACAATCAATGGCCGTATCTTGTCATGACGCGTTTGCCAGGCATTCTCGGCGCAGAAGCATGGCCCGCGTTGCCGGAAGAGGGGAAGCTGCGTGTCCTCGCGCAACTCGGGGAGACGATTGCAGAAGTGCAGCACGTTCCGCCTGGACGGCTGCTCGATATCGAGCCTCGCTGGGACGCGTTCATGCGTGGACAAATCGAAGGATGCCGGGCGAGGCACGAGCGCCTCGGTTTGCCGCAAAAATTTCTGAATGGGCTCGACGAGCTACTCCGCGATGCAGCCGCCCTCATTCCCCTCGACGCACCGCCGGTGATCCTGACGGGAGAATACATTCCTGAGAATTTCCTGCTGAGCTGTGAGCGGCGAGTGGGGGCTTTCGGGACTGATTGACTTTGGCGATGTGCTAACGGGATGGGGCGAATGCGAATACGATTTACTTGGCCCGAGCGCATTCATGACCGCGGGAAGGCCGCAACGCGTTCAAAGCCTTTTCGGTGGATTCGGATACGCGCGGGCAGACATCGACTTCGCATTGAAGCGCCGGCTGATGGCGCTACTTCTGCTGCATCGCGCCAGCGATCCCAACAAGCACATTCATGTCGAGGGTTGGCAGCAGAATGCCGATGACCTGTTCCAATTGCAGGAATTGATCTGGCCGAACTGACGGCGGTATGCGCGACCAAAAACAAAGTGAGATTTGGCGGTGGGCATCGCGTCCAAGGAGCGGGCGCCGGAAATATCTGCCCCAAAAATAGGCAATACTATCTCTCCGTATGCAATGCCGCCCCACGCGGATTCGACCGAATGCTCCAACGTTTGAAAGCTGGATCATAGGCTTAGTCCACCGTTAGGTTGGCATTAAGGCTTGGCATAAACCTTGCGAAGTCGGCTCCAACAGCCCGTTTCCCACGTAGCGTTGGAGCATCCCATGAAGCGCCGCGACTTCCTGAAATCCGTCACCGGGGTCGCGGCTGGCGCGCTTGCGCCGGCGCCTGCAATCTGGTCTGCCGCCAAGGCCGACGCCCGCTCCGAGACGCTGTTGATCGTCTCCGAAGGCGGCCCCAACAATCTCGATATCCACGGCGTCGGCACCAACGTGCCGGGCTACGAAGTGTCGTGGAATTGCTACGACCGCCTGATCAGCCACGAGATGAAGAGCGGTCCGGGCGGCGTGCCCTATTACGACCGCGACAAGTTCAAGGGAGAACTCGCCGAAGACATGAATGTCGGCGACATGTCGGTGACGTTCAAACTGAAGAAGAATGCGAAGTTTCACGACGGCACGCCTGTGGCCGCCAAGGATGTGAAGTGGTCGCTCGACCGCGCCGTCAGCGTTGGCGGCTTCCCGACCTTCCAGATGAGCGCGGGCTCGCTGACCAAGCCCGAGCAGTTTGTCATGGTCGACGACAACACCGTGCGGGTGGATTTTGCGAAGAAGGACCGCCTGACGATACCCGATCTCGCGGTCATCGTGCCCTGCGTGGTGAACTCCGAGCTCGTGAAAAAGAATGCCGGCGAGAAAGACCCCTGGGGTCTCGAGTATACCAAGCAGCAGACGGCGGGCTCCGGCGCCTACAAGGTGACGAAGTGGACCGCCGGCACCGAAGTCATCATGGAGCGCAACGACGAGTGGGTCGGCGGTCCGCTGCCGAAGATCAAGCGCGTGATCTGGCGCATGGTGCCGCAAGCCGGCAACCGCCGCGCGCTCCTGGAGCGCGGCGATGCCGATATCTCCTACGAGCTGCCGTTCAAGGATTTCCAGGAGATGAAGGCGAGCGGCAAGCTCGACGTGGTGTCGCTGCCGTTCTCCAACGGCATCCAGTATATCGGCATGAACGTGACCAAACCGCCGTTCGACAATCCGAAGGTGCGACAAGCGATGGCCTACGCCATACCGTACCAGAAGATCATGGACGCGGTGCTGTTCGGGCTCGCCAATCCGATGTTCGGTGCGGCCACCGACAGGCCGACCGAAGTCGCCTGGCCGCAGCCGACCAAATATTCCACCGACATGGCGAAGGCGAAGGCGCTATTGACCGAGGCCGGTTACGCCGACGGATTCGAGACCACGATCTCGTTCGACCTGAATTTCGCCGGCGTCAACGAGCCGCTTTGCGTGCTGGTGCAGGAGAGCCTGGCGCAGCTCGGCATCAAGACCACGATCAACAAGGTGCCCGGCGCCAACTGGCGCACCGAACTCAACAAGAAGGAGATGCCGCTCTACACCAACGTGTTCTCGGGCTGGCTCGACTACCCCGAATACTTTTTCTACTGGTGCTATCACGGCAACAATTCCGTCTTCAACACCATGAACTACAAATCGCCCGACATGGACAAGCTGATCGATGGCGCGCGCGTTGCGGCCGCGGCCGGCGACAAGGCAACCTACGACACCGACGTCAAAAGCTTCGTCGATCTCGCCTTTGCCGACGTGCCGCGCATCCCGCTGTATCAGCCCTTCGTCAACGTCGCGATGCAGAAGAACATCTCGGGCTATCAATACTGGTTCCACCGCCGGCTCGATTATCGTGCGCTGGTGAAGGGATGAGCCCTCATGCTGACCGCGGGCGGCACATCGGCTTCGGCTTTGCCTTCTCTGTTTCCGAGTGAGGGGCGCACCACTCACTTATTCCCTCCCCCCTTGCGGGGGAGGGGCAGGGAGAGGGGTAGCCACGCGCACTGCCTTCTCGACTTACCCCTCTCCCCAACCCTCCCCCGCAACGGGGGAGGGAGCCCTAGCAGTCCCGTCGCGACATTCCGGCCGCAAAGAGAGGGGCCGCCATGCTGACCATGATCGGCAAGCGGCTGATGTTCGCGATCCCGTCTCTGATCGGGGTCGTGATCGTCACGTTTCTGTTGACGCGCGCGCTGCCCGGCGATCCCGCCGCCTATTTCGCAGGTCCTGCCGCGAACAAAGAGGCGGTCGAGCAGATCCGCAAGAAACTCGGCTTCGACAAGCCGCTGATCGAACAGTTCTTCCGCTATACCGCCGATCTCGCGCATGGCGATTTCGGCAATTCGCTGACGACCGGCCAGCCGGTCGCGGCCGAAATCCGCAACCGCCTGCCGGCTTCGGCTGAACTGACACTGCTCGGCCTTCTCGTCTCCATAGCGATCGCGCTGCCGCTCGGCGTGCTCGCCGCCACCCGCCCGGGCTCATGGATCGACCATCTCTGCCGGGTCACCACTACGGCCGGCGTCTCGCTGCCGGTCTTCTTCACGGGTCTGGTGCTGGTCTATATTTTCTATTTCCGGCTCGGCTGGTCGCCGGCGCCGCTCGGCCGGCTCGACGTATTCTACAGCGCCCCACCGACGGTGACTGGTTTCTATCTGGTCGACACGCTGATCGCGCGCGATTTCGAGGCGTTTCGTTCGGCGCTCAGCCAGTTGATCCTGCCCTCGCTGACGCTTGCGATCTTCTCGCTGGCGCCGATCGCGCGCATGACACGGGCCTCGATGCTGGCGGTGCTGGCCTCGGATTTCGTGCGCACCGCGCGCGCCTCCGGGCTGTCGCCCGGCACCGTCATCGTCACCTACGCCTTCCGCAACGCCATGCTGCCCGTCATCACCACGCTTTCCATGGTGTTCTCGTTCCTGCTCGGCGCCAACGTGCTGGTGGAGAAAGTCTTCGCCTGGCCCGGCATCGGCTCCTACGCGGTGGAAGCGCTGATCTCGTCGGATTTCGCGCCGGTCCAGGGTTTTGTGCTCACCATGGCGGTGATGTATGTGCTGCTCAATCTGGCGATCGACATCCTCTATGGCGTGATTGATCCAAGAGTGAGACTTGAAGGGTGAGACTTGAAGGGTGAGGGTCAAGCATGAGTACGGTCGCGCCTGCCGTTGAACCCGTTGTTCCCGTGCGTACCTCGGGGTTCGCTGCGATCTTCGAGCACACCCGCTATGTGCTCGGCGAAAACCGCGTCACCGCGTTCGCCTTTGGGCTGTTGGTCATCATCGTCTTCGCGGCGCTGTTTGGCCCTTATGTCGTGCCTTACGATCCCCTCGCCAGCGATACCGCGGCCGCGCTGAAGCCGCCGTCCGCGGCGCATTGGTTCGGCACCGACCAATTGGGCCGCGATATCTTCAGCCGCGTCATCGTGGCAACCAGGCTCGACAGCTTCATCGCGGTGGCCTCCGTGGTGCTGGTGTTCTTGATGGGTGGGCTCGCCGGCATCGCGGCCGGCTATTTCGGCAGCTGGACCGACAGCATTGTCGGACGCATCGCCGACACCATCATGGCGTTTCCGTTGTTCGTGCTGGCGATGGGCATCGTGGCCGCGCTCGGCAACACCGTGCAGAATATCATCATCGCGACCGCGATCGTGAACTTCCCGCTTTATGCGCGCGTCGCGCGCGCCGAGGCCAATGTGCGGCGCAATGCCGGCTTCGTGCAGGCAGCGCGGCTGTCGGGCAATGGCGAATTCCGGATTCTCCTAGTGCATATCCTGCCCAACATCATGCCGATCATGATCGTGCAGATGTCGCTCACGATGGGCTACGCCATCCTCAATGCCGCCGGCCTGTCGTTCATCGGGCTCGGCGTGCGGCCGCCGACCGCCGAATGGGGCATCATGGTCGCGGAAGGTGCCGGCTTCATGGTGTCGGGCGAATGGTGGATCGCGTTGTTTCCGGGCTTAGCTCTGATGATCGCGGTTTTCTGCTTCAATCTGCTCGGCGACGGCCTGCGCGACATCGTCGATCCGCAGCGAAGGACGTGAGAGCAAAACCATGACCGCTCAGCCGCTGCTCGACGTCAACGACCTCACGGTGGAATTCGCCACAAGGCGCGGCATCGTCAAGGCGGTGCAGCACGTCAATATTTCGGTCGCCAAGGGCGAGACGCTTGGCATCGTCGGCGAATCCGGCTCCGGCAAATCCGTCACTTCCTATGCGGTGATGCGGATCCTCGACCGCGCCGGCAGGATCGCAGACGGCTCGGTGGTGTTTTCCGGCATCGACGTCAAGACCGCAAGCGAAGATACGATGCGCGATTTGCGCGGCCGTGAAATCTCGATGATCTTCCAGAATCCGCGCGCGGCGCTCAATCCGATCCGTAAAGTCGGCGATCAGATCGAGGACGTACTGCGCCAGCATGTGCAGCAGTCGACGGTGGGTGATCGCGGCGAAAAGGCGATCGAGGCATTGGAACAGGTCAAGATCGCGCGCCCCCGCGAGCGCTACCATGCCTATCCGTTCGAGCTGTCTGGCGGCATGTGTCAGCGCGTGGTGATCGCGTTGGCACTGGCCTGCAATCCGCAGCTCTTGATCGCGGACGAGCCGACCACCGGCCTTGATGTCACCACGCAAAAGGCCGTGATGGATCTGATCGTGGAGTTGACCAAGCGGCGCGGCATGTCGACGATCCTGATCACGCATGATCTCGGTCTCGCCGCCGCCTATTGCGATCGCGTGGTGGTGATGGAGAAGGGCCGCGTGGTCGAGACCGCGAAGTCCGCCGATATCTTTGCCAGGCCCGAACATGCCTATACCAAGAAGCTGATGCGCGCGACGCCGCGGATCGGTGTCTCCTTGCGCGATCTATTGCCCGAAGAAGAGGCGGCGGCGCTCTCTCCCGCCTCTCCCCGCACGCGGGGAGAGGCCGACGCGCGCAGCGCGGCGGGTGAGGGGGACTCTCCACGGACTGCGCTCGCGGAGCGAGCCCCTCACCCCGACCCTCTCCCCGCGAAGAGCGGGGCGAGGGAGCAGAAGCCCCTCCTGCTCGTCGAAAAGCTCGTCAAGGAATATCCGCGTCAGGGCGCGACCGCGACGCTGGCCAAATTGTTCTCGCGCAAGCCGCCGGTCGAGCTGGAGAATTTCCGCGCGGTCGACGGCATCAGTTTTTCCGTCGGCCATGGCGAGAGCGTGGGCCTGGTTGGCGAATCCGGCTGCGGCAAGTCCACCACCTCGATGATGGTGATGCGGCTGTTGGACCAGACCTCCGGCCGCATCTCGTTCGATGGCGACGAGATCGGCGCCATGCTGCCTCACGCCTTTGCGCGGTTGCCGCTGCGCAGTCGCATCCAGATGGTATTTCAGGATCCGACCGACAGCCTCAACCCCCGTTTCACCGCCGCGCGCGCCATCGTGGACCCGATCATGCAGCTCGGCGATATCAGGGGCCGCAACGCGCTGCGCGCCCGCTGCGAGGAACTGGCTGGATTGGTCGGCCTGCCCATCAACCTGCTCGATCGCTTTCCGCACCAATTGTCGGGCGGACAGAAGGCGCGCGTGGGCATCGCGCGGGCGATCGCGCTGCATCCAAAACTGGTGATTCTCGACGAGCCAACCGCGGCACTCGACGTTTCGGTGCAGGCCGTGGTGCTGAATCTGCTGCAGGACCTCAAAGAATCGATGGGCATGAGCTATCTGTTCGTATCGCATGATCTGAATGTGGTGCGGTTGCTGTGCGATCGCGTTATCGTGATGCGGGCGGGGCGAATCGTCGAACAGGGCCGTTCCGAACAAGTCTTGGGTAATCCGCAGGATGCCTATACAAAGGAGCTGCTGACGGCGATCCCGCATCCGCCGTTGCCGGCTCACTGACGTGTGTCCGATGGAAAGAATTGCGATCGAGAAAACAATGGCCGTTGATCCGCTTGACGATTACATCGATGCCTCCTCTAAGGCGCTAGCGCTGCCCGTCGAAGAAGCCTGGAAGCCGGCGGTACGCGCGAATCTGGAAGTGTCGCTGAAGCTGGCGCGGCTGGTCGATGAATTCGCGCTGCCTGACGAAGCCGAGCCGGCCAGTGTCTACACGGCCTGATACCGCAATGACGACAAATTCCGCCACCCCGTCGGCCTCCGGAATCGCCAATGCCGTGGCCACCCGCAAACTCTCGGCGCAGGACGCGATCGACGCGGCACTGGCGCGGATCAAGCGGCACGATCAGGTCCTCAATTGCTTCACCGATGTCACCGCGGATCGCGCCCGCGCCAAGGCGCGCGCGATCGATGCCGCGATCGCGGCTGGAAATGGCGCCGGGCCGCTCGCCGGCGTGCCCTTTGCGGTAAAGAATCTGTTCGACGTGCGGGGGCTGGCAACCCGGGCCGGTTCGAAGATCAACCGCGATCTCATGCCAGCAAAGCGCGATGCGGCGCTGATCGAGCGGATGGAGGCGGCAGGCGCGGTGCTGGTCGGCGCGCTTAACATGGGTGAATACGCCTACGACTTCACCGGCGAGAACGTGCATGACGGTGCCTCGCGCAATCCGCACGATCCGACCCGGATGACCGGCGGTTCGTCCGGCGGCTCCGGTGGCGCCGTCGGCGGCGGTCTCGTGCCGATCGCGCTCGGGTCGGACACCAACGGTTCGATCCGGGTGCCGTCGTCGTTCTGTGGAATCTTCGGGTTGAAGCCGACCTATGGCCGGCTGTCGCGCGCACGGTCGTTTCCGTTTGTCTTTAGCCTCGATCATCTCGGCCCGTTCGCGCGCTCCGCTGGCGACCTCGCGCTCGCCTACGACGCCATGCAGGGGAGCGATAGCGACGATGCGGCCTGCACGGCGCGGCCGATTGAGCCGGTGACGCCGTCATTGTCGCAGGACATCGGCAATCTCAGAATCGCGATCGCCGGCGGCTATTTTCAGAAGAACGTTTTCCCGGAAGCCGTTGAAGCCGTCGCGCGCGTGGCAAAAGCGCTTGGCGCGGCGCGTATTGTCGAAATCCCCGAAGCCGCCCGCGCCCGCGCCGCCGCTTATGTCATCACCACCACCGAAGGCGCTTCACTGCATCTCGACCGGCTGCGCAAGCGGCCCAACGATTTCGATCCGGCGGTGCGTGACCGCCTGCTCGCGGGCGCGATGATTCCGGCACCGCTGGTCGATCGCGCGCAAAAATTCCGCCGCTGGTACCGCGCTCAGGTGCTGGAGCTGTTCAGGACCGTCGATGTCATCATCGCGCCGGCGACGCCATGCGTTGCACCGAAGCTGGGACAGGTGAATTTCGTGCTCGATGGCGTGGAGATGCCGGTGCGCGCCAATATCGGCATCCACACCCAGCCGATCTCCTTCATCGGCCTTCCGGTGGTCGCCGTGCCGGTGCCGCTGGAGCCGATGCCGATCGGCGTTCAGATCATCGCCGCACCCTGGCGGGAAGACATTGCGCTGCGGGTCGCCCATGCGCTGGAGCGCAGCGGCGTTGTGGCGGCGCCGCAGCCGAGGGGCCTGTGATGGAGATCGATCTGCCCGACGTGCTGACGGAGGTAACCGCGCAGTTCGTGCGCTATGAACAAGCGCTGGTCGCAAACGACGTCGCCGTGCTCGACGAATTATTCCACGACGACCGCCGCACGCTGCGCTATGGCATCGGTGAAAATCTCTACGGCTATGGCGCGATCACGACATTCCGTGCGGCGCGCTCGCCGATCGGTCTCAACCGCAAGACCGCGAAGACCGTGATCACGACCTACGGCCGCGACACCGCGGTGGCCTCCACATTGTTCTATCGCGAGACGCTGCCTGGACGGGTCGGGCGGCAGATGCAGACCTGGGTGCGATTTGCCGAGGGTTGGCGGATCGTCGCGGCCCATGTCAGCATCATCGACGAGCCCGGATCTTCCAAGGAGATGGATCAAAGGACATGAGTCTTGACGATCTTCCGTCCAGTGGACCGCAAGGCGCCGCCGAGGCGGCGCCGGTCCGCCGCGTCGACCGCGCGCCGCCCAACCTGCAGAAGATCACGCGCGCGGAAGAATTGCGGCTGCAACTGGCGGATGAAATCGTGCGCGGCACGCTGGCGCCGGGATCCCCGCTCGACGAGACCGACCTTGCACGGCGTTTCAACGTGTCGCGCACGCCGGTGCGCGAGGCCTTGCGTCAGCTGGCCGCCAGCGGCCTCGTCGACGCGCGGGCGCATCGCGGCGCCGTCGTGGCGCGGCCCTCGATCGATCGCCTGCACGAAATGTTCGAGGCGATGGCGGAACTGGAAGCGCTCTGCGCGGGGCTTGCCGCCGAGCGAATGGCGCCGGTCGAACGCCACCGGCTGGAGGCCGTTCACGAGGAGCTGCGGGTGTTGAGCTATGCCGGCAATCCCGATCGCTTCCACGAGGTCAATGAGCGTTTCCACAACGCGATCTATGCCGGCTCGCAAAACAACTATATCGCGGAGATGACGGTGGCGACGCGGGTGCGGGTGCAGCCGTTCCGCCGCGCCCAGTTCCGCAACCTCGGCCGGCTCGCCAAATCCCACGCCGAACACGACCGCGTGGTGGTCGCGATCATGCGCGGCGACAAGGCCGGCGCGGCTCTCGCGATGCGCGCGCACATCGAATTGGTGCGCGGCGAATATGAGATTTATGCGGTGTCGGTGTAGCTTCCTCCTTTTTTGGCCCGCTTGCACGGGAGCGCGCTCTAGGAACCCATCGCCGTCCCAAATCGTTTGTGCTGATCCGCCCAGATTTGAGGAGAAACGGATATGGCGTCAGCCTCCGAGAAGAATCCGCAACACCACACCCAGCGCATGAAAAAACGTCTCGAGGAAACCGTGACGCATTTGCGTCAGGATATCGAGAAGGTCGACGAGCCGCAGCTTGCGGCAATGTTTGAAACCTCCGCCGAGGTGCTGAGCGGCCTGATTAAGGCGTTCAGCGACTACGAGAAAAAGAACGAAGCGGCCTGGCGCAAATCCGCGTGAACAACCTCGTTCAAGGGAGGCCGCGATACCAGTTCCAGTCGAAATAGAAAAGCGTCAGTTTCTCAAAGGCGCTTCCATTGCGGTGGTCACGGCCGGATCGATCCTGCCGTCTGCCGTCGTGGTGGCCCGCGAAAAAGAGCAGCGTTCCGAAAAGGAGCCGGAGGTCACGCCGCCGGAGGATTTGATGCGCGAGCACGGCGTGCTCGATCGGCTGCTTCTGATTTATGAAGCGGGCTTGCGAAAGTTCGACGCAAATGAGGACTTCGATCCCGCGGTCATAACCGGCACAGCGCAGATCGTGCGCGACTTCATCGAGAACTATCACGAGCAATCCGAAGAGGAGGCGGTTTTCCCGCGCTTCAGGAAGGCCAAGAAAATGGTGCCGCTGGTCGACACCCTGCTCGATCAGCACAAAGCGGGGCGGCGCGTCACCGACGTCATCCTCCAGCACGCGCCCGCCAGCCGCAAGGATGGCGAGGATCGCCGCCAGATGGTGGGAGCGGTCCACTCCTTCATCGCAATGTATCGGCCGCATGCGGCGCGCGAGGACACCGATTTGTTTCCGCTGCTGAAAGCAATCGTCTCGCCGCACGAATATGATGCGATGGCCGAAGATTTCGAAAAGAAGGGGCACCGGCTGTTTGGCGGCGACGGGTTTGAGATGATGACCCATCGCGTTGCCGGTCTCGAGCAGCAGATCGGCATTGCCGATCTGGCGCAGTTCACGCCGAGCTGAAGGAGTCACTCCGCCGCCTGCGCCAGGTACGCGCGCCAGCCGCCGAACGCAGAAATATCGTGCGCGCCGTGGAGCGCGGTCGGCTCCGCGATAAAGCCCTTTACGCCGCGTCCGTCGGCCAGACGGATCGTGCCGATCGATAGCGGCGGGGGGATCGCGGCGACGAATTTGCCGAAGGCGGACGCGGACAGCGCCCAGACCTCGAGCTCGATCGGCGATCCCTTGCCCGCTTCCACGCGCAGCATGCCCGGCTTCGGCGGCGTGGTGGGGAGCGCGTAGAGCTTATAGTCCGGCGCGGTCACGGTCTCTTCCAGCAGGCGGCCGCCGAGTGCCTTCAACTCGACGTTCAGCACCATGCCGGACAGATGCGCGCCAACCACCGCGATCGGAAGTTCGTCTCCATTCGCGCTCACCGGCAATGTCGGGAGCGGCGGCTGCGCCAGGCCCTTGGCGCCGAGCTTGAGTTTGGTGTCGACATGAAAGACGCGGCCGATGCTCGCGAGCAAGGCGTCGTTTCCCGCCGGCGCCAATAGCGTAATGCCGAACGGGATGCCGTCGCTGCGCATCGCCGCCGGCAGCGCGAGGCCGCAGAGATCGAGCAGGTTGACGAAGTTGGTGTAGGTGCCGAGCCTGGAGTTGAGTTCGACCGGATTGGCCAGCACCTGCGCCGTCGAATAGACCGTCGGCGCGGTCGGCAGCACCAGGGCATCGATGTTGTTGAAGCTGCGCTCGGCGATCCGGCGCAGCGCCTGCAAACGATAAAGCGCCGCAAAGGTGTCGGCGGCGGTCAGCCTTGCGCCGGCTGCGGTGATCTCGCGTGTCACCGGGTGGATCGAATCCGGCGACGACGCCAAGAGGTTGCGGACCACGAGATAACGTTCGGCGACCCAGGGTCCCTCATAGAGCAGGCGCGCGGTTTCGTAGAACGGCTCGAGATCGAATTCGACCAAGGTCGCGCCCAATCCGGACAAGCGCGTCAGCGCCTCGCCATAGGCTTTCTCCGACGCGCGGTCACCGAAGAAGATCAACTGGCCGATGCGCGGAATGCCGAGCCGCAACGGCGCAGGAAACGCGGTCATGTCGGCGAGCGGCCGGCTGCGCGAGAACGGATCGGCGCCGTCGGGTCCGGCCATGGCTTTGAGTGCCATCATCGCATCGTCCGTCGTCAGCGCGAAGACCGACACGCAATCCAATGTCCGGCAGGCCGGCACCACGCCCGCGGTCGAGATCAATCCGAGACTAGGCTTCAATCCGACGATATTGTTGAGCATCGCCGGCACCCGGCCAGAGCCAGCGGTATCGGTGCCGAGCGTCAACGGCACCAGTCCGGCTGAGACGGCGACGGCCGACCCCGAACTCGATCCGCCCGGAATGAGATCGGCGCGGATCGGATTGTTTGGGATGCCGTAGGGCGAGCGCACGCCGACCAGGCCGGTCGCGAACTGATCGAGATTGGTCTTGCCGATGATGATGGCGCCGGCCGCGCGCAGTTTTGCGACCGAGGTGGCGTCATGCGATGGCAGATATGAGAAAGCCGGGCAGGCGGCAGTGGTCGGCAAACCCAGTGCGTCGATGTTGTCCTTTACCGCGACCGGCACGCCGAGCAGCGGAAGCTCTCCGGCATCTTTCGCGCTCAAGGTTTCGGCTTCGGCAATCGCATCCTTCTCGTCGCGCAACGAGATGAAGACCGCGGAATCGTTGTAGTCACGAATGCGCCGGTAGCTGCGCGCGATCGTTTCTGCCGGGGACATGTGGCCGGCGCGATGCGCGGCGACGATCGCGGCGACGGTTTCGGTCACTTGAAACTCCGGTCGGCAAGAGGTTTGGCCGGGACCTGGCCAAGGCGGGCTGCTTCCTGACGTGAAAATCGCCACTGCATCGAAGCAAGGCGTATGCCATGTGTACACCGGCATCGCGCGCAGGAAATGCAAAAATAACCGTTCCAGGTCAGATGCTTGAGTGACCTTTACCGCTGCGATCGATGCCCTCCATATGCGCCGGGCCAACCATCTTGCTCAAATTATAGGCAGATATCACCGCGCCACCTTGCTGCTGCCCTGCGTGATCAGCCGCGCGGTGCGTTGATCGCGCACATAAATCCACAGCCAGCTCAGCGCGACGCTGAGCCGGTTGCGGATGCCAATGAGGAAATAGATGTGGGCGATGCCCCAAATCCACCACGCGATGGCGCCGCGCAGCTTGATGCGACCGAAATCGATCACAGCGAGGCGCTTGCCGATCTGCGCCAGGCTGCCGGCGTGCTTGTAATGAAACGGCCCGGTTTTGCCGCCGGCAAGCCGCGTCCTGATCGTTTGCGCGACATAGCGCCCCTGTTGCTTGGCCGCCGGCGCAATGCCGGGGACTGGCTGCCCGTTCCAGGCCGCAATCGTCACGGTGTCGCCGATGGCGAAAATGTCGGGATGCCCGGGCACCGTGAGGTCCGGCTCGACCTGCAGCCGTTCGGCGCGGTCGGCCGGCGCGCCCAACCATTCGGCTGCCGGCGAGGCGCGCACGCCGGCGGCCCAGATGATGGTTTTGGCTTCCAGCCGGGTGCCGTCAAAGACGACGCCATCGGCGCTGCATTCGGTCACGGGCTTTCCCAGCACAACCTCGACGTCGATGCTTTCCAGCGATTTTTGCGCGTAGGCCGAAAGATCGTCGGCAAAACCCGCCAGCACGCGCGGACCCGCCTCGATCAGCACGACACGCGCCTTGCGGGTGTCGACATTGCGGAAGTCCGGCGGCAGCGTGTGCTGCGCTAATTCCGCGATGGTGCCGGCGAGTTCAACGCCGGTGGGGCCGGCGCCGATGATGACGAAGGTCAGGAGTGCTGCCCGACGCTTCGGATCGCTCTCGCGCTCGGCGCGCTCGAAGGCCACCAGGATTCGCCGCCGCAGCGTGGTGGCATCCTCCAGCGTCTTGAGGCCCGGCGCGAACGGCTCCCATTCGTCATGGCCGAAATAAGCGTGGCGAGCGCCGGTGGCGAGCACGAGCGTGTCGTAGGACAGTGTGTCGCCATCCTCGAGCAGCACGCGCTTGGCTTGCGCATCAACGCCGGTCACGGTCGCGAACAACGTCGTGACCTCCGGCCGGCCGCGCAACAGATAGCGGACCGGCCAGGCGATCTCCGACGTCGCGAGCGACGCGGTGGCGACCTGATAGAGCAGCGGCTGGAATAGATGGTGATTACGGCGGTCGATAACGGTGATCCGAACCGGTGCACCGGCAAGATCGAATGCGGCCTGCAAGCCGCCGAAGCCGGCACCGACGATGACCACGTGATGGGGGTTTGTCGGCGCCGCGGTCATGGGAAGCGACCTCGTGTTTCAGATGTCTGCGTCTCAGTATGTAGTCATTCGTACCGTGAGGCCAAGCCGCGTTTGCTAATCGATCGATAGCGAAATTCTATCGGGATGGGCATCAGGCACTTTGAGGCGCCGGCGCGGCGGCCACCGACCGGCGGCCGGGCAGCCACAAGCCAACAAAAGCCCCGCACAGCGACAGCGCGGCCGCGACCATGATCGCCGCGGCGAACCCTGCGGAAAAATGCGCTGATGTGTCAGTCGCGCCGCTGGCGGAGAACACCGTCACCAGCAGCGCGATGCCGAACATGCCGCCGAGGAAGCGGCCCATATTGAAGACGCCCGAAGCCTTGCCCATCTCGGTCGCGGCGACAGAACCGAGAATGGCGTTCTGGGCGGCCGGCATCGCCATCGACACGCCGATACCGGCCAGAACCAGCGGCACGACCAGCGCCGCATAAGCGACGCCGGGTGCTGCTGCCATGGCGATCCAGCCGAGCCCTGCCGCCTGCATCAACAATCCCGCGACCACCAGCGGCCGTTCGCCGAATTTTTGCACCACCGCACCCGCGATCGGCGCGGTCAGGAATAGTGTCGACGTCCACGGCAGCAACCGCAGCCCGGCGCCGAGCGGACCGAAGCCAAGCGTTACCTGCAAGAATTGCGGCAGCAGGAACAACACGCCATACATCGCCGCATAGAACAATAAACTCGCGGCGACGCCGGCCGCGAACGGTCGCGAGGCAAATAGCCGCATCGGGATCATCGGTGCCGACGCACGCAATTCCCAGGCGACGAAGGCGACCGAGAACAGCAGTCCGAGAGCGAGCATGCCGATCACCTCGGGGCTGGTCCACCCGATAGGATTGCCGCGCAGCAGGCTCCATACCAGCGCCAGCGCTGCGATCGCGACCAGCAGCAATCCGGGAATGTCGATCGCGGCCTTCGCACCCAAGCTTTCGCGCAAGCGCGTCAGGATCAAGCCAATCGCAATCACCCCGATCGGCACGTTGATCCAGAAGATCCAGCGCCAGCCGAGGCTCTCGGTGATCAAGCCGCCGATCGCGGGGCCGATGATCAAGGCGCATCCGGTGACGCCGCTGAAAATCCCGAGCGCCCTGGCCCGCTCGTCCTTGGCAAAAGCGCCGCTCAGGATCGCCATTGCGAGCGGCATCACCATGGCAGCGCCGGCGCCTTGCGCCGCCCGCGCCGCAATCAGCCAACCGGCGCTGCCGGCTAGCGCGCACGCCACCGAAGCAAGAATGAACAGCGCGACGCCTGTGGCAAACATCCGGCGGCGCCCGAAGCGGTCGCCTAGCGCGGCACCGGTCAGCAGTAGAACCGCAAAGGTCAAATTGAAGGCGTTGACCGCCCATTGCAATATTTCGACCGAGCCGCCGAAGTCGGCGCGGATGGTGGCAAAGGCCGTGGTGATGACGAGCGAATCCAGCGCCATCATGAAGGATGCGAGCGAGGTGACGCCAAGTGTCCAGTTCTTTTCTCGCCGATCGTAACTTTCCTGCATCGTCGTTCTCCGCTTGTCTCGATGCCGCGCCGGGCGGCGCCGCCTTGCGAAAGAGACGAAACGGAGCAGACAAAGGATGCGGGCGAAAATATTTTGTTTTTCCTGAATCCTTTCGCCATGGCCGAACGTCTTGGGGTCGAGACACAAGATCATCGAGAAAATCAGGAGAAAATGATGCAACGGAGATTGATCAGGTATAAGACCAAGCCGGAGTTGGCCGACAAGAATGCCGAACTGATCTCGGCGGTGTTTGCGGAGCTGAAAGCTGCAAACCCCGAGGGCATCCGCTATCTTGCGCTGCGCCTGGAGGACGATATGTTCGTGCACTTCGTCGAGGCCGCGGCCGATGATACCGGTGGGTTGACAAGGCTGCCGGCGTTTCAGGCGTTCCAGAGCGGTGTTCGTGAACGCTGCGCCGAACCGCCACTGGTCCGCGCCGTTGGAATCGTCGGCAACTATCGCATGCTGGGTGAACCCTGAGGCTGAATGAAACCGGTCCCGGAACTGCCTGCCACCGCCGGCATCGACCGCCTGCTGGCCGCGATGCGGCCCCGCCTGCACCGCTACTGCGCGCGCATGGTCGGCTCGGTGATCGATGGCGAAGACGTGCTGCAGGACGCGATGATCAAGGCGGTGGAATCATTTCCCTCCGCCGGCACGATCAGTAACCCTGAAGGCTGGCTGTTCCGGATCGCGCACAACACCGCGCTCGATTTCCTTCGCCGCCGCAGCCGGCAGGACGCGCTCCGGTCGGGCGAGGAGGTGGATATGATCGCCGATCAGCTTGATGCGGTGTTGAGCCGTCAGATCGCCAGCGCCAGCCTTCGCACCTTCATGCGGCTTCCCCTGGCGCAGCGCTCGAGCGTGATCCTGATGGACGTGCTCGGCTGCTCGCTGCAGGAGGTCTGCGAGGTCATGGATCTGACTCTGGCGGCGGTGAAAGCGGCACTACACCGCGGCCGGGCGCAACTGCGCGATTTCGCGAACGAGCCGGAAGAGGTGCCGCAGCCAAAACTGTCCGATGCCGATCGGAAGCGTCTTTCCACCTATGTCACGCATTTCAATGCGCGGGATTTCGATGCGATCCGCAGCATGATCGCCGACGACGTGCGGCTCGAACTCGTCAACAAGACCCGCATGAGCGGCAAGGCCGAGGTCTCGCGGTATTTTGGCAATTATTCGATAGCCCGCGACTGGCATCTGGTGCCGGGATCGGTGGAGGGGCATCCGGCCATTCTGGTGTTCGATCCCGACGCGACCGGCGCGGGCCCGAAATATTTCATGCTGCTGAACTGGCAGGCCGACAAGGTCGCTGACATCCGCGACTTCCGCCACGCGCCTTACGTCATTGAGAGCGCGGAAATATCGCTCTGAGCGGCAGCGAGGGCTCCGTAGAGCTCGTAGGGCGGACCATGATCCGCCGTTATCGATCGCCGACATGGCGGGTTGCGCCTTCGGCTCCAACCCGCCCTACGACAGCAGGCCATCAATCGGCACTATAATTCTTGCCAGTCGCGCCAATTGCGAACTATGGTGCAGGTAGCTTGGGTATGGGCCGAAGGTTCTAACGGCAGCCTTCGGATCATGCTTGCTGCGGGCTCGGGATTTCGCGCACAAAACACGTCACTGAATAAGCGGTTATCCGGCTGGCGGGACAGTAAGTTAACGAGGAGGGAAAACCAACATGAGGACGGCATTCTGGCTGGCCGGCGCAACGGCTTTGGCGCTGGCGGGTCCCGCTTACGCGGGCGAAACCATCAAGATCGGCTTTGTCTCGACCTTCAGCGGCCCCACGGCCGTGATCGGCAACGACATGCGCAATTCGTTCGAGCTCGCGCTCGATCATCTCGGCCGCAAGATGGGCGGCAAGCCGGTCGAGGTGATCTACGAAGACGACGGACAGAAGCCCGACGTCGGCAAGCAGAAGACCGAAAAGCTGGTGCAGTCCGATCATGTCGATTTCATCGCCGGCTATATCTGGTCGAACGTGCTGCTGGCCTCGCTAAAGAGCGCCGTCGATTCCCAGACCTTCCTGATCTCGGCCAATGCCGGCCCCTCGCAGCTCGCCGGCGAACTCTGCTCGCCCTACGTATTCTCGACCTCCTGGCAGAACGACCAGACGCCACAGGCGATGGGCCTCTATATGAACCAGAAGGGCGTCAAGTCGGTGTTCCTGATCGGCCCGAATTACGCCGCCGGCAAGGACATGCTGGCCGGCGTCAAAAGCACCTTCAAGGGCAAGGTGGTCGGCGAGGAATATACGGTGTGGCCGAGCCAGCTCGACTTCTCGGCCGAACTTTCCAAGGCGCGCGCCTCCGGGGCCGAGTCGGTCTTCGTGTTCTATCCCGGTGCTGCCGGCGTGCAGTTCCTCAATCAATATACGCAGGCCGGCCTCAAGCAGCAGATTCCGCTCTATACCGCCTTCACCATCGACGAATTGTCGCTGCCGCTGCAGAAGGAAAACGCGCTCGGCGTGCCCGGCGCGCAGGAGTGGGTCAACGACCTGCCGAACGAGCAGAACAAGCGCTTCGTCGCCGACTACCGCAAGAAATATCCCAACCTGCGGCCGACCTTTTACGGCGCGCAATCCTATGATGCCGCGCAGTTGATCAACAGCGCGGTAGTGGCGGTTGGAGGCGATACCAGCAAGAAGGACGCCATGAAGGCCGCGATGGAGAAGGTGAATTTCGAGTCGGTGCGCGGGTCGTTCAAATACGGCAACAATCACATCCCGATCCAGAATTTCTACCTGCAGGATGTGGTGAAGGACGCCGACGGGCAGCTCTCGCTGAAAACCGTCGCCACCATCATCAAGGACAGTCAGGACAGCTTCCATGACAAGTGTCCGATGAAGTGATCGCCGGTCTTGTTTGATGCAGCGGCGGCGTATTTGCGCTGCCGCTGTTTCCTTTCGGCACATGTCTTGCAATCCGATGGTCTTCCGTCCGGGGCTTCATCCTTCGAGACGGCCGCGTCGCGGCCTCCTCAGGATGAGGTCTCAACCCTCATGGTGAGGAGCGTCTCGAACCATGTGGCCCGTTCCATACTGAGTTGTGATACGCCTCAACCCGAACATGACCTTAGAACGCGCATGCTGCTTGTCGTCGAACAATTCTTGAACGGATTGCAGTTTGGGCTGTTGCTGTTTCTACTGGCGGCGGGCCTGACGCTGGTGTTCGGCATCATGGACCTCGTCAATCTGGCGCATGGTTCGCTCTACATGATGGGCGCCTATTTCGCGGCGACCTTCGTGGCCTGGACCGGCAATTTCCTGCTCGGCGCGGTACTGGCGCTGGCCGCCACGCTGCTGCTCGGCATCGTGCTGGAATTCACGACGCTGCGGCACCTTTACGGCCGTGATCATCTCGATCACGTGCTGGCGACATTCGGCCTGATCCTGTTCTTCAACGAGGCGGTGCGGCTGATCTGGGGTCCGGCGGGTCTGGCGCTGCCGCTGCCGGCCTGGCTGACCGTCCCGGTCGCGATCCTGCCCGGCATTTATTATCCCGCCTATCGCCTCGCCATCATCGTGGTCGCGCTGGTGGTTGCACTGTTGCTCTATCTCGGGGTGATGCGCACGCGCGTCGGCATGCTGATCCGTGCCGGCGCCTCCAACCGCGAGATGATCGGCGCGCTCGGCATCAACATCAAGCTGCTCTACACGCTGGTGTTCGGGTTAGGGGCCGCGCTCGCCGGTCTCGCCGGGCTGATGCAGGCGCCGATCCTCACCGTGCAGATCGGCATGGGCGAGAACATCCTGATCCTCGCCTTCGTCATCATCGTCATCGGCGGCATCGGCTCGATCCGCGGCGCGTTCCTGGCCGCGATCTTCGTCGGCATCATCGATACGATGGGCCGCGCCTTCCTGCCCAACCTGCTGCGGCAAATGCTGAGCTCGGCCGCCGCCTCGACCGCGGCGCCGGCGCTGTCCTCGATGCTGATCTACCTCGTGATGGCGATCGTGCTGGTGGTG
>Ga0209153_1000010_pt1 | contig 97757 bp, 73 predicted proteins | sample GraSoiAngelo_120_FD_185877 | JGI IMG/M metagenome (GOLD analysis project Ga0209153, IMG submission 185877) | Grasslands soil microbial communities from the Angelo Coastal Reserve, California, USA - 14_0919_09_20cm (SPAdes) (version 2) | ecosystem: Environmental > Terrestrial > Soil > Grasslands ... | reverse complement strand
GCCCTCGACCGGGCCGTCGGCGGCGAGCTGCCCGCCGCGCGGGCGGACGATGCGCTCGCCCGCTATGAACAAGCGGTGAGTCAATGGGGCGATTTCCTGAATCGAGCCGACCAGGGGGAGCCCGATCTCGCCGCGCACGCCGCCTTCGCGGACGGCATCGCCGACCGGGCGGCGCACCTGGTGCGGGGCGAGGTCCCACGCATCGCGACGCCCGCAGCCGTGGCGATCGTGGACGACGACATCGGCGGACCCTATTCGGTCGGGCCGCGCGACGTATTCCACACGACGCTACGCGACGCGGGAATCCATCTCGGGAAAGGGGAAACGGGAAAGGGGAAACGGGTCGTTCTGGTGTACTCGGAACCGCGCTCGTGGAAAGGGCGGGCCGATCTCGGCGCGCGATCGCGTGCCGCGCTGCGGCGCCTGGTGCCCGGGGCGCAGCTCGTGGTGCTGTTCGGCCATCCGCGGCTGGCGGCGCAGATCCCCGGCCGGGTGCCGATCCTGTTGTGCTGGCATGGTCAAATGCTCATGCAGCGTGCCGCTGCAAGGCGAGTCTTGAGTTGGTTGACATGAAAGGCGTCACGGAACGACGTCTCTCCTTGACGTCTTCCCGCGACGTCTCTCCGTGACGTAGTTACCGTTTGACCAGGTAGAGCGCGGCGGCGGCGGCGAGCGCGACGAGTGTGAGCGCGACCAGGCGCCAGCGCGCCCGTGCCGTGGGCTCCGGCGGGCGGCTGCCCTTGTACACGGGGACGGGCTCCGTGCTGGTCTCGGTGTCGATGAGGGGATACACCTGGTGCCCGACCTCCGCGCTCGCCTCGACCGGGCGCAGCCCCTCGCCGTCGAAGCGCGCCAGGATGACGGTGATGTTGTCGGGTCCACCGCGCTCGTTGGCGAGCGCGATCAGACGGTCGCAGGCCGCCTGCAGGTCCCGCTCGCGCGCGGCGATCTCCGCGATCTCTTCCTTCTTTACCGAGCCGGAGAGCCCGTCGGAGCAGAGTACGAGGATGTCGCCGCGGCGGACTTCCTGGTGCGTGAGGTCCACCTTCACGCGCGCGTCTGGCCCGAGCGCCTGGAGGATGATGTTGCGGCGCTCGCTCTTGGCGGCTTCCTCTTCGGTCAGCTCGCCGGCCTCGACCAGGCGCTGCATCAGGGACTGGTCCTTCGTGAGCTGCACGGCCTGGCCCTGGCGGATCAGATAAGCGCGGCTGTCCCCCACCTGCGAGAGAAACAAGTGGTCGCCGAGCACCCCCACGGCGGTCGTCGTCGTGCCCATGCCGCGGACTTCGGGGTGTGCCGCGGCGTACGTGTGGATCTGGCGGTTGGCCGCTTCCACCGCCTCCCGGAGCCGGTAGGCGAACCGCTGCGCCGTCGGCTCGCGCTCGCTCCCCCAGGCGCTCACCATCTGCTCGTAAATCGTCTCGGTCGCCATCTCGCTCGCCACCTCGCCCGCGGCCGCGCCGCCCATGCCGTCCGCGACCACGAACAGCGAGCCGCGCTCGCCGATCTCGTGGATGCGCACGGCGGGCTTGAGCGAGGCGTCGCGCCGCGTCAGGTCCGCGACGAGAAAATGGTCCTCGTTGTGGTCGCGCGTCCGGCCGAGATCCGTCTTCGCGAAGACGTCGACCTTGATCGCTTTGGAGGGGGAGCGTCCGAACACGGTCAGCGTCCGCACTGAGCGGCGATCTTGGGGTAGAACGTATCGGCGGGCTGAAGTTCGACCGCCTTCCGAATCCACTCACACCCGCGGGCGCGATCGTTCATCTGCGCGAGCGCCATGCCGAAGACGAACGCGGCGTACGCCTTGTCGTCCCGCGCGATTCCAGGCGCGTTGAACAGGTGGATCGCCGAATCCCGAATCCAGGGTGCGGTCTTGGGGACCAGCTGGTACAGATAAAGGTTGTCGAGCAACTCGTGGGCGCGGCTCACGTCGATGTTCGGCTTCGCTTCGGTGGTGTGGCCGGTGGAGGGGGGCGGGGCCTGCTTCACCACCGGGCGCCGCGGCGGGCTCGCGGACACGGGGGAAGGCGAGGCCGTGGTGTCGCGCGCCGGGACGACCGCGACTCGCGGCGTCGTGTCGGCGCGCGCGCTGGTGTCGACCGCCTTGCCTCCGCCGCGCAACGCCAGCGCCGCCGCCGCCCCTCCCAGGACCACGACGGCCGCGGCCACGATCGGCACCAGCCGGCGGTTTCGCCGCGGCGGCGGTCTCCGGGCGGAAGGCATGGCGGCCGACCGACGCAACAGCTCCGTCTTGGCGTCGAGGTCCGAGTCCGGACGGGTGGGTGGCACCGGGCTCAGCCGTGCTCCCCGCTGCAGACCCAGCACCGCGGCCACGTCGTTCGCGAACTTGGCGGTCGCCTGATAGCGGTGCGCCGGGTTGCGCGCCAGCGCGGTGTCGATCGTGGCCTGGAGGCCGGGCGGGAAGCGCAGGTCGGGGCGCACGTCGGCGAGCGCGGCGGGCTCGTCGGTGAGGCGCTGGACCATCGTGTCCTGCACCGTGGTTCCCTCGAACGGCAGCTGGCCGGTGAGCATCTTGAAGAGCACGAGGGCGAGCGCGTACAGGTCGCTGCGGCCGTCGACGGGGTCCCCCGCCAGCTGCTCGGGGCTCATGAACTCGGGCGTACCGACCACCAGCCCCGTTTTCGTCACCTTCTGGTTGTCGCCGCCGCCCACCGCCTTGGCGATCCCGAAATCGACCACCTTGACGACGTCGGTGCCGTCGCGGGCGCGCGTGAGCATGACGTTGTCGGGCTTCAGATCGCGGTGCACGATGCCGAGATCGTGCGCGGCCTGGAGGGCGTCCGCCACCTGGAGGAAGATGGCGCCCGCCCGCGTCACCGACAGCGCGCCCTCCCGCTCGAGCAGATCCGTGAGCGGTTCGCCCTCGACGAACTCCATGGCGAGGTAGATGATCCCCTCGGGCGTCTCGCCGAAATCGTACACCGCGCACACATTGGGATGACTGATGCGGCTGGCGTTCGCGGCCTCGCGATTGAAGCGCGCCACGGCGTCCGGGTCGTGCGTCATCGAAGGGCTCATCACCTTGATGGCGCTCTTGCGCCCCATCTTCACGTGCTCGGCGAGGTACACCTGCCCCATGCCTCCCTCGCCGAGCTTCCGGACGACGTGATAGCGATCGGCCAGCACCTGCCCGACGAGGTCGGTTCCGGGCGACGACGAGCGCAGCGTCTGGCCGTCCTTCGGACAAAAGCGAACGTCGTCGGAGTATTCGGTCGAGCAGACGGGACAGATCTTCACGCGGAGAGCTCGATGCGCAGGAGCTTGTCGCCCACCAGGACACGCGAGGTGTGGCGCAGCGGCATGTCGCCGCGTGCCGCCAGGGCGATGCCGTTGCGGCTGTCGGCATCGACTACCACGAAGTCCGCGTCCTCGGAGCGGACCACGGCGTGCCGCGCGCTCATCGACGGGTCGTACGGGAAGATCCAGTCGCCCTGCTCGCGGCCGATCATGACGTCGCGGCCGGGCGAGAGCTGGATCACGTCGCGCACGCTGCCGTCCGAGCGCAGCTGCGTGAGGCTCGCGATGTCGGCGCTCGGGATCAGGCTGCCCATCCGCCGGGTGGCGTCGGCGTCGGGGGGATGCGGGCCCGGATAGCCCAGCCGCCGGAACCGGATCACCTGCGAGCCGATGAGCAGCAGGTCGCCGTCGAGCAGCCGGTGCGGCGCCTCGAGGAACACCCAGGTGCCGTTGCGGCTGCCGAGGTCGCGCACCACGAGCGTGTCCTGCTCCCAGGAGATCTTCGCGTGCAACGGGGAGAGGAACACGTCGTCCGGAAACCGGATATCGCCGTCCTGCCGGCCGATCGTCGTGTCGGGTCCGGCGCGTTCGAAGCGCTGTGCGGCCGCGCCCGCATCGTCGAGCAGCACCAGCGTGATCGTGCCGCCGGGACGCGGGGCGCCGGGCGAGACGCGGCGCTTCACTCCGGTGTCGCCAACGGGGGCGCCGCAGGAGGCGCAGAAGCTCGCAGCCGACCCGACGGGGGCGCCGCAGCGGCCGCAACTCGGTCCAGAGCCGGGAGCGCTGAGGCGACGACCGCAGTGCGGGCAGAACGGCCGCGCCGCGTTGGCGCGGCCGCTGCAGAACGGGCAGGTGCACCACTCGCTCGCGGCGACAGCGACCGCGGCCGCGAGGGCGCGCGTCCCCGACATCGACGTCCCCCCGCCTTTCAGGCCCGTGGGCTGGTCCATCGGTTTGCCGCAATCCATACAAACCTGCGCGCCGGGCTCATTATCGCGGCCGCAGTACGTGCAAGCGGTCACAGGCGGAGGTACCCCACAGGGCGCACAAGTTACGGAATGCCAATCTATTCGACAAATTGGCGGGTCGAAAGGGCCGATGCTACCTTGTCGCCCCTGTGCGGTCGGTCGGCGTGGTGCTCGCGAGCGTCGTGGCCGGATGCGCGGTCTCGCGCGCCGGCAGCGCGCCCGTCTCCGCCGCTCCCCCTCCGGCTCGACCCGAATCGCTCTATGTCAGCGTCGCCTACCCCGCGCCCACCGACGTGGTGCAGTGGCACGACTCGGCGTTTCTCTTCGGTGCGGTGCGCGGCGCGCGTGGCGCCGTCCATCTTGGGGTCAACGGGCAATCCGTGCCCGTGCTCCCCGGTGGCGGCTGGATCGCCTGGGTCCCACTGCCCGACGACACGGTCGCGACATTTCTGCTCGCCGCGACGGCGGGGCCCGACTCGAGTCGCACGCTCCTTACCGCGCACATCGCGCCCCGCTTCCATCCGCCGCCCGGCCGGGTCGCGTGGATCGACACCACGAGCTTCGCGCCGACCGGCGCGCTGGCGTTGCCGGCGGGAGAAGGCATCCTCCTGAGCGTGCAGGCGGCGCCGGGAGCGTCGGTGCGCCTCGTCTTGCCCTGGGGGTCGAGCGTGCCGCTCGTGCCCGACACGCTGCCCGGAGAGCCCGCGTGGAGGGTGCGGGCGTTCGTCGCCGATACAGCGGCCTACCGGCTGCCCCCCGTGATGGGGCGGTACGCGGGCTGGCTGCCGGCGGCGGCGCTGTGCGCCGACGGCCGCACGGCCTGCGCCACGCTCGTGGTGACCACTGAGGGAGATACGGCTGCCGCCCGCTGGCCGCTGACGATCACGCCCGTCGATATGACGTTCCCCCGCGTCGTGCTGCTGAACGACGATATGGCGCACACCGGTACGAGCGACAGCATGACCCCCGGGCGGGCGGTGCCCCACGGCACGTACAACTGGTTCTTCCCGACGGGAACGGTGGCGGTCGAATCGGGCCGGTGGAATGATCAAGTGCGGCTGCAGCTATCGCGCGACGCGGTCGCGTGGGTGAGCGCGGGCGACGTGGTGGCCCTCGCGGCGGGCACGCCGCCGCCGCGGGGAGCGGTGGGCTCCGTGCGGCTGGCGTCCGGACCCAAGTCCGTGACGCTGCGCGTGCCGCTGCCGGCCTGGCTCCCGTTCCAGGTCACGGAGCGGGACCGCAGCGTGACGTTGCGTCTGTACGGCGCCGCGTCCGACATCAACTGGATGCAGTACGGCGGCACGGACGCGCTGGTCACACGGATGCGGTACGCGCAGCCCGCCGCCGACGAGGTCACGATCACACTCGACCTGTCGCGGCGGGTGTGGGGGTATCGCACCCGGTTCGATGGGCGCGATCTGCTGCTCGAGCTCCGCCGACCCCCTCGGATCGATCCCCACCGACCACTGGCGGGCCGGACCATCGCACTCGATCCGGGGCACCCACCCCTCGGAGCGAAGGGGCCGACGGGGCTGTGGGAGCCGGTGGCGACGCTGGCGGTCGCCCTCAAGGCGAAGGCGCTGCTCGAGCACGCCGGCGCCACGGTGCTCCTGACTCGCACGGACTCGACGCCGCTGGAGCTGTACCCGCGCACGCGCTTCGCCGAGCAGCACGACGCCGACGTGCTCGTGTCGATCCACGCCAACGCACTCCCGGACGGGGTGAACCCGTTCACCAACAACGGCACCAGCGTGTACTACTTCCAGCCGCGGAGCGCCTTGCTGGCGCGTGAGCTCGACCGCGCGCTCGTGGCGGAGCTCGGCGTCCGCGACCTCGGCATGGGCCGGGGCGACTACGCGCTGGTGCGGCCCACCTGGATGCCGGCGGCGCTCACCGAGGGACTGTTCATCATGCTGCCCGAACAGGAGGCGCTGCTGGCGAGCGAGGAAGGGCAGGGACGCTACGCCCGGGCGATCCTCCGCGGCATCGAGGGCTTCTTGCGCCAGCGGGCGAAGGAGCCATGAGAATGTGGAACGCGGAAGTCGGAACGCGGAACAGTAGGGCGAGGTCATCGCCGCGGCTCGACCTTCCCCTCATGTTCCGCGTTCCGCGTTCCGCGTTCCGCGTTCTCTTTCTTCTGCTGCTCGCCAGCCGAGCCGAGTCTCAAGTCGATCCGTCCGGCCCCTGGCGCACCCTCCACACCTCCCATTTCCGCATCCACTTCCGGCCTGCGTATCGCGACGTCGCGCTGCTGGAGGCACGCGAGGCCGAGCGGTCGTACGCCCTCCTCGCCCGGGAGCTGCACCCGCCGCGCGGTGTGGTGGATCTCACCCTGGCAGACGACCTCGATGCGGCGAACGGCTTCACGACGGTGTTTCCCACGAACCGCATCGCGATCTTCGCGACGCCCCCCGCCGGGGACCATGGGCTGCTGTTCTACGACAGCTGGCTGCGTCTCGTCACCACACACGAGCTCACGCACGTCTTTCATCTCGACCGCACCAGGGGGATCTGGAGCGCGCTGCAGCACGTGTTCGGCCGCGCTCCCGGGCTGTTCCCCAACGAGTATCAGCCCAGCTGGGCGATCGAGGGCCTTGCGACCTACTACGAATCGAGATTCACGAACGGCGGCCGGGTGCGGGGCAGCTTCCACACCCAGGTGCTCGCGGCGGATCACGCGGCCGGGGCGTCGCGGTCGCCGTGGGACGCGCTGCTGTTCACGCGCTGGGCCGACGGAATAGTCCCATACGCGTACGGCAGCCGCTTCCTCTATTCTCTGGCCGGCGTGGCAGGGGACTCGGTGGTGCCGCGCTTTATCGAGGCGACGTCGGGGCAGCTCATCCCCTTCCGCGTGGGGCGGCAGGTGGCCCGGGTCGCCCCCGGGCATACGCTCGCGGCCGAGTGGCTCCGGGGCACGCGGCCGGCGCCTGCCGCGACGGGCGCATCGCCCGCGGCGCGCGTGCTCGACAGCCTGCTCCGCACCGAGCCCGTCCCCCGCGTCTCGCCCGACGGGCGCCGCATCGCGTATGTGCGGGACGACGGAAAAGGCGCGAGCGAGCTGCGGGTGCGGGACGCCGCCACGTTTCGCGTCATCGCCCGGCACCGCGTGAACGGCGGGGTCGACTGCGACTGGGTGGGTGACACGCTGGTGGTGGCGCAGCTCGACTTCGTCACGCGCTGGCGCATCCGCAGCGATCTGTACCGCTGGGTGCCCGGCGGAGCGTGGCACCGTGCCACGCGGGGGGCCCGGCTCGTCGCGCCTGCGGGCGGGGGCGGGCGGCTCGCGGCCGTCGCGCTCGGCCCCGCCACCGGCACGCCGACGCTGCCCGTCCCCCCCGGCCCGCCCGGCGCCGTATGGGACGACGTGGCGCTCTCGCCCGACGGCCGCTGGGTGGCGGGCAGTCGCAGCGCCGACGGTCGCCGGGCGCTGGTGCGCTGGCCGGCCGACTCACCTGCCGCGGGCACGGTGCTGGTGGAGACGCGCGGCAGCATCGCGGACCCGGTGTGGACGCCGCGCGGCGAGCTCTGGTTCGTGGCCGACCCGACGGGGTTCCCCCAGGTGTACCGGTGGCGCGACGCCGGGTCGGCCGAACCCCTCACCGCTGAGCCGCTGGGGGCCCGCGCGCCGGCGCCGCTCCCCGACGGCACGCTGCTGTATGCCACGCTCGGAGCGCACGGCTGGGAGCTGCGGCACGCGACTCCGGTCGCCACCGGCGGGGGCGCCCCGGTCGCCTTCCCCGAGCCGCTGCCGTTCGATTCGGCGCCCGCGGTGCCGGTGCGCGAGACGGGCTACGCGTCCTGGCCGTCACTGCGCCCGCATTTCTGGATTCCCGTGTACGCCGACGCGGGAGCGACGGGGCGATTCTACGGCGCATTCACCGCGGGAACGGATGCGGTGGGTCGCTTCGTGTACGGCGCCGATGTGTTTGTCTCCGCTCGACCGTTCCGGGCCGCGGGCGATTTCGCGCTCGTCTCGGCCGCCCTTGGCAACCCGACGCTCGACCTCTCGGCGTGGGCCTCGTGGGCGGACCTCCTCCCGCCCGCGGGCGCGCCCGGCTTCACGCTCTCGGAGCTGGACGAGTACGCGGCGCTCGGCGCTTCGTTCGTCGGGCGTCGCTGGCGCAGCGTGGCGAGCGTGCGGGTCGCCGCCGAGCTCGAGCGCACCGGCTACGCCGCGAATCCCGACACGGCGCTCGCCACCCGGTGCCCGGCGTGCGCCTCGCGCAGTCTCGTCGGCGGTTCGGTCACGCTCACGCTGTCGCGTCTGGTGCTCGGCGCGCTGTCGGTGTCGCCGGAGCATGGTGTCACGTGGTCCGCGACGTACCGCCGGCGGGACGAGGCGGGCTCCACGCGCTGGTCGAACGAGCTGCGCTCGCGTCTCGCCTGGTACGTCGGAGCGCCGGGGCTGGGTGGGTTCGGCCACTCGGTGCTCGCGGTACGGGTGGCGGCGGGCGGCTCGGACGGGCCGCTCGGGACGCTGTTCCGGGTCGGCGGCGTTGCGCCGCAGGGCGTGAACGTCTACTTCGCGCCGTCGCTCAGCGCGACGCGCGCCTTCCCGATCCGCGGCTATCGCGCGGGAGAGCTGAGCGGGGAGCGCGCCGCCGCGGGCAGCATCGAATACCGCGCTCCGCTGGCGCTGGTCGGCCGGGCGCTCGGCCACCTCCCCGTCGGCGTCGACAAGCTTTGGGTCAACGCGTTCGCCGATGCGGGAGACGCGTGGGCGCCGGGCACGGCGCCCCGGCTCACGCGCCTGCGCTCGGCCGGTGTCGAGTTGGCGGGCGACGTCGCGCTGAGCTACGACTTCCGACTCGCGGTGCGGCTCGGCGTCGCGCAACCGCTCGCCACCGCGCCGTCGGGCGCGGCCCGCCGACCGCAGTTCTACGCCGCGTTGGGCTCCGACTTTTGAGTCGGCATCGCACATGTCGAGTTGACACCCGCTCCGACGAATCCCTAAGTTTCCCCGACTCCTCGGAGCATTGATGTACTGTCCCCGCTGCGGCACCCAGAACGACGACGCCAGCAAGTTCTGCCGGTCCTGCGGGCTGGACCTGGCGGCCACTCCGATCGCCGGCGGGCGCGAGCCGGCGCCCGAAATGACCGACCTCGATATGGTGCGCGAGCAGCTGAAGGACGAGTACGAGATCTTGGAGGAGCTCGGCCGCGGCGGCATGGCGATCGTGTTCAAGGCGCGGGAGAAGCAGCTCGAGCGCGACGTCGCCATCAAGGTGCTGCCCTTCTCCCTCGCGTTCGACAAGGAGTTCGTCGAGCGCTTCCAGCGCGAGGCCCGTACCTCCGCCAAGCTCGAGCACCCCGGGATCATTCCGATCTATCGCGTCGGCAAGTCCGGCCGCGTGATCTACTTTGTGATGAAATTCCTGCGGGGGAAGCCGTTGTCCAGCGTGCTGGCCGCGCGCGGCACGCTGCCTCCCTCCGAAATCCGCATGATTCTGCTACAGGTCGCGCGCGCTCTCGCCTACGCGCACAAGAGCGGCATCGTGCACCGCGACATCAAGCCCGACAACATCATGTTCGACGAGCACGGGCAGGCCGTGGTCACGGACTTCGGGATCGCCAAGGCCGCGTCCGGGGGCAAGCTCACCGGCACGGGGATGTCGATCGGCACGCCCCATTACATGAGCCCGGAGCAGGCCCGCGCCCAATCACTCGACGGGCGGTCCGATCTGTATTCGCTCGGCGTCGTCGCCTTCCAGTGCCTCGTGGGACACGTGCCGTTCGACGGTGAAGATTCGTTCTCGATCGGCTACAAGCACATCATGGAGGAAATCCCCACCCCGCCGCTCGAGACGTACGACCAACGGACCCTGTTCGAGATCACCAAGCGGATGATGGCGAAGTCCCCCGACGACCGCTTTCAGACATCGGACGATCTCGTGCAGGCGCTCGAGACGGGCGGGGGGTTCGCCGCGGTGGGCCTCGCCAGCGCGGCGACCAAGGCCATCCCGTCGCTCGCCGGCGCGCGGCTGGCAGGTGCGCCCACCACACCGCTGCCGCGCGTGCCGGGCAAGCCCGGGGCCGACCACCACAAGCGGTCCGTCGGGGCCGGGATTGCCCTGTGGGTGATGGTCCTCGCCATCGGGCTGGGCGGGCCAGGATTGTATGCCTATAAAAAGGGCCTGCTGTTCTTCGTACGGGCCACACCGCACGACTCGGCAGCGGTACTGCAGCAGGATACCGTCGCTCAGCGCTTGCTCGGCGACACGGGCGCCCCCGCGCAGCGCCTCGATACGGCGGCGCAGCGCATGGCGACCGCCCCCCCGCCGACCGACACGGCGCACGCACACCCGGTCGCCCCCGGCACCCTCGGGCATCTCACGCTCCAGGGTCTGCCCCGGGGCGCCCGCGTCACCCTCAACGGGATGCCGTTCAGGGGTTCGCAGTCGGACGTGCCCCCGGGCACGTACCAGCTCGCGGTACGCGCCACGGGATACGCACCCTTCGATCGCCTGGTCGTCATCCTGCCGGGGGCGCCATCCACCGTGAGACTCGAGCTGCAACCCCTGGCCGCGGCCGGCGACGACGCGACGACCGGCCCGTGCGATCAGCCCGGCCCGGCGTACAACCAGGACAACCTCTGTTTCGACACACGTCCGCTGCCGCTCTCCGCCACGCGCATCCCGGTGCCCGCGGACGCGACGGTGTTTCCCCGCCAGACCATTCTCCTCATCCACGTCTCCAAGGAGGGCTCCACGCTCGAGGCCCGGGTGTGGGATCCCTCCAACCTGGACACGTTCAACAACGAAGCGCTGGACATGGCGAAGACCCTGCGCTGGAATCCGGCCCAGAAGAACGGCGACCCGGTGGATGCGTGGGTAAAGTGGCCGTTCCAGCCGGCGAGGCAGTAATCCGCATCGATCCGACGGCCTTCATCGCTCCGGGCGCGGTGGTGCTCGGGGACGTGACGCTCGCCGCGCGCGCCAGCGTGTGGTACGGCGCCGTGCTGCGTGGCGACATGGACGCGATCGTGGTCGGCGAGGCGACCAACCTGCAGGACGGCACGATCGTGCACGTAGATGCGGGGCTGCCCGCGCGCATCGGCGCCCGCGTCGGCGTCGGGCACCGCGCGATTCTCCACGGCTGCACGGTCGAGGACGACTGCCTGATCGGCATGGGGAGCGTGCTCCTCAACGGGGCGCACATCGGAGCGGGCAGCGTCGTCGCCGCTGGCGCGGTCGTCCCTGAAGGGACGCGGGTGCCGCCCGGCTCGCTGGTGGTGGGCGTCCCGGCCCGGGTGACGCGGCCGGTGGACGAGGCGCTGCGGGAGCGGATTCGCCAGACGTGGGAGCATTATGTGATGGAGGCCGAGCGGCATCGGGCGGGGACGTTTCCTGCGGCCCGACCAAGTTTGTGATGTGAATTCGCGAAACTCCATACAGGTGTGCGGCCGTCCGCAAGGGCTTGCCCGGCCTGCTCGCCGCGCCTACCTTGACCTCCCGCGCTTTTGAGCAGGCGCCCGGTTAAATTTTCATTACATCGCCACGCTCTGGAACGCTCTCACCGAAAGGGACGAGCCCGCATGACCGTTTCGACCCGTTCTGGTACGCTCGACTTGAGCCCCAATGCCATCACCGTGCTGGAGCGCCGCTACCTGGTGAAGGACGATCAGGGGCGGCCCGTGGAGCGGCCCGAGGATCTGTTCTGGCGCGTGGCCCGCACGGTCGCCGAACCGGACCGGCGCTACGGCGCTTCGGACAAAGCGATCGAGGGTCTGGCCGAGACCTTCTTCGAGCTGATGGCGACGCGGGCGTGGATGCCCAACTCCCCCACGTTGATGAACGCGGGGCGTCCCTTGGGTCAGTTGTCGGCGTGCTTCGTGCTGCCCGTGGACGATTGCCTGTCGAATGGGCAGAGCGGCATCTACGACACGCTGCGGGCGATGGCCCTGGTGCACCAGTCGGGGGGCGGGACGGGGTTCTCGTTCTCGCGGCTGCGCCCCAAGAACGACGTGGTCCGGTCCACGATGGGGGTGGCGTCGGGCCCGGTGTCGTTCATGAAGCTGTACGACGCCTCGACCGACGTGGTCAAGCAGGGCGGGACCCGGCGCGGCGCCAACATGGGCATCCTGCGCGTCGATCACCCCGACATTCTCGAGTTCATCGCCTGCAAGGACGATCTCACGCAGGTCACGAACTTCAACATCTCCGTGGCGGTCACGGACGCCTTCATGCGGGCGGTAGAAGAGGGGACGGCGTACGATCTGATCCACCCGCGCACCGGCAAGGCCGTCGGGCAGCTCGACGCCCGCGAGGTGTTCCGCAAGGTGGTGCACGGCGCGTGGAAGACGGGCGAGCCGGGCGTGTACTTCCTCGATCGGGCGAACCACTACAACCCGGTGCCACACCTCGGCAGCTATGAGGCCACGAACCCGTGCGGCGAGCAGCCGCTGCTTCCCTACGACGTCTGCAACCTCGGCTCCGTGAATCTCGGGCTGTTCGCGAAGGACGGCGAGGTCGACTGGGAGCGGCTGCGCACGGTGGTGCACCTGTGCACCCACTTCCTCGACAACGTGATCGATGCCAACAAGTATCCGCTCTCGGACATCGACCAGCTGGCCCAGCGGATCCGCCGCATCGGCCTGGGCGTGATGGGCTGGGCCGATCTGCTGGTGCGGCTGGGGATTCCGTACGACTCGGACGAAGGGGTGGCGCTGGGTCGCAAGGTGATGGAGTTCGTGGACGAAGAGTCGAAGGCGGCGTCGGAGAAGCTGGCGGAGCAGCGGGGCGTCTTCCCGGAGTGGGAGCGGTCGATCTGGGGACCCGATGCCACCTGCGCGCGGGGCCCGCGGGGCGAGCGCATCCGGCCGCTGCGCCGGTTGCGCAACTGCAACCTCACCACCGTGGCGCCCACCGGTACGATCTCGATCATCGCGGGGTGCTCGTCGGGCATCGAGCCGCTGTTCGCGGTGGCGTTCATGCGCAACCAGGCCGGCGTACTGATGCCGGACGTGAACGAAGACTTCGTGCGTATCGCGCGCCAGGAAGGGTGGTACTCGGACGCGCTGATGCAGCAGATCGCCGGGACGGGCCACATCCACGTCGACGAGGTGCCCGCCACGTGGCAGCGGGTGTTCGTCACGGCGCACGACGTCACGCCCGAATGGCACATTCAGATGCAGGCGGCATTTCAGGAATTCACCGACTCGGCGATCTCCAAGACGTGCAACTTCTCGAACGACGCGACCGAGGAGTACGTCGAGAAGATCTACCGCTACGCCTACAAGCTCGGCTGCAAGGGCGTGACGGTGTACCGCGACGGCGCGCGCGAGATGCAGGTGCTGTCCACGGGGTCGACCGCGAAGAAGGTGCAGGAGCAGGCCGCCGGCTCGGGCAAGGACGCGCTCGCTGAAGCCCTCGGCCGGCTGGCCGAGCTCGAGGCCGAGCTCGAGCGCACGCGCGTCAAGCTGCACGACGCCGAAGCCGAGAACCTGCAGCGCCGCGCCAAGCGGTCGCGCCCCGATCTGCTCAGGGGCGCCACGCGGCGCGTCGAGACGCCGCTCGGCACGATGTACGTGAACATTACCGAGGACGACAAAGGCCAGCCGTTCGAGGTGTTCATCTCGCTCGGCAAGGCGGGCGGCGCCCTCATGGCGGACGTCGAGGCGATCGGCCGTCTCATTTCGCTCGCCTTGCGCTCGGGGATCCCGATGCGCGAAGTGTACCGCCAGCTGCGCGGTATCTCGTCCGACCGGGTGGTGGGCCTGGGGCCGAACAAGGTGCTGTCGGTGCCCGATGCCATCGGCATCGCGATCGAGAAGTGGATGCAGGAGAAGCAGGGGGTGCAGCAGGATCTGCTGGGCGGTGCGGTCGCGCCCGCGCCGGTGCGCGCCGCGGCGGCGGAGGGGGCGGTGAGCGAGCGCACGGGAGAGGGGCAGGACTTCATCGGCGCCTGCCCCGACTGCGGCTCGCAGCTCGCGTTCGCCGAGGGGTGCGCCAAGTGCCACGTGTGCGGGTTCTCGGAGTGCGGCTAGCGAAGTCACCCGTTGTTTCCCTGTGGTCCTCAACCCCTGTCCCCCTTCCCCCTTCCCCCTTCCCCCTTCCCCCTTCTCCCCGCGGGAGAGGGGGGTACTTTTTCCCCCCGCCGCCGTGTCCTCCGCGCGTCATCTCGAGCGTGAGACATAGGGGTGCACGTGTCATGCGTCACATTTTCCGCGGTCCGTAACTGTGACCCCAGTCACGACTTCCATCATGCGAACTGGGTATTGTTCCACCGTGAGTATGCCCTTCCGCCCAATGACTCCCACACGCCTCCAGGCGAAGGGATGGGCGCGGGTCGGACGGCCCGGCGCGCATCTGCTGCGCCGCGGTGCGTGGTACCCCGTCGTCCGCATCTCCTCGAGTCACATCGTGGTGTTGGATGTCAATCGGCGGAACGTGCCGGTCGACCGGCGATTCCTCGAGATTCGCTATCACCCTCCGGAGCGCTGGAGCGTCGTGCGTTGCGAGGCGCGCGAAATCCAGCGGGTCGGCCGGCTGTTCCCGCTCACGTACGCCGTGTGCCCCGCCTGCCGCCATCGTCAGGGGTTCGGCACCGATGCGAAGGATTTGACCTGCGAGCGGTGCAAGAAGCAGGCGACGCTGGCGTGGGATGAGATGAGCTAGGGACTCGGGGCTCGGGGCTCGGGGCTCGGTGAGAGACCTAGTCCCGAATCCCGAGCCCCGAGTCCCTCAAATCACCGCCACTCGATCTCCCACCGTCACTATCCCCGACCCGACTCCGCGGCAATAGTACCCCCGCGTCCCGCCGTCGAGAAACTGCAGCTGCTCCTTCAACACGTCGGCTTCGACCGTGCCGCCCAGCGCCCACCCGGTGAACGGCCGGCAGGGGTGGGCCACCTGCAGCACCTCGAGGCGCACGAGCTCCCGGCCGTCGGGCGCGAGCAGCGCGACGACCGGCTCGAGATCCTCGATCGCGATGCGCCCGATGGTCTCGACGATGATGTTCTCCCCGGCGCAGCCGAGCGTGATGCGGTCGCCGAAGCGCTCGCGCATCGACGCGTAGTGCGACGTGAAGCCGAGCGACACGCCGTGCACGCCGTCTTCGTTCTTCGTCCAGGGATGGGCGCGGTGGTGCACGTCCACGAGCCAGGCTCCGCCCGCGCCCTCTCCCAGCACGCCGTCCGGCCCGACTGCGACGCGGTCGACCGCGAACAGCGGGGCAGGGTCGTAGGTGCGCCGGGGCTTTTCACCGGTCTTCAGCGAGGAGCGCTGGATCTGGAGGCGGACGATGCGGCCGAGGTCTCGCATAACGGAATCTAGCAAAACGTAGTATCATGTGGGTCGCCAACGCCCATGAGAATCACGCTCGGCTGGGCCCGCTGTGCCGACAACGTGGCGGATATTCTCCGTCGCGGTGCGTGGTACCCGATCGTCGAGGAGTCGCCGGACGGGCAGGTCGTCGTGGAGGTGCGGCAGCAGCGCGTGCGGCTCGCGCGCGCGGACGTGACGGTGCGGGCCGAGCCGCCGGATCACTGGAGCGTCGTGGCCCGCACCGGCGTGCTGCGGCCCACCCTGGGCGGGGGAGGGCGGGGGAGCGACGTGCTGACCACCTACTCGGTCTGCCCGTTGTGCCACTATCGCCAGGATTTCGCCGGCAAGCCCGCTACCCTCAAATGCGTCCGCTGCGGCGCGACGTCGCCGGTGGACTGGAGCGAGACCTGTTAGGCGCTGCACGTCACACCTTGCACGTTGCACGAAACTGCAGGCTCCTTTTGCGTGGGGAGACATAGTTAGTATATTAACCGTCAATATGTTAACTACTACCGCGCGTGCGAGGCATCACCTGCAACGTGCAACTTGTAACGTGTAACGCACCTCATGCCCGACCGCTCCGCCCTCGCCCTGCAGCTCACCGACGCCATCCGCATGGCGCGGGCTGCCGTGGAGCACGCCGGCGACCGGGCGTTCCGCGCGTACGGCCTGTCGCACCGGGCGCATGCCGTGCTCTCGGCGGTGGACCTGGGCGGCCCCGACGGGGCACGCCCCAAGGAGGTCGCCGCCCAGCTGGACGTCTCCCGCGCCGCCGCTACCACGTTCATCCAGCGGCTCGAGACGAAGGGGCTGGTGGAGACCACGCCCGACCCGGAAGACGACCGCGGCGTGCGCGTAACGCTGACGCGCCGCGGTCTCGAGGTGCTGCTGCGCGCCAGCCAGCTGGAGCGCCGCCTCGCCGCCCGCGCCATCGAGGGACTCCCCGCCTCGAGCATCGCACGCGCGGTGCACCTGCTCCAGGAGTTCAAGCAGCGGCTGGAGGAGAAGCAGATCGGCGTGGTGCGCTAGCGGCGGGGGTTACCAATGTGGGTATTTTTATGCACGACGCCGCGGCCCAGCACTACCGTCGATCACATGCGAGACAGCACTTGAGGTCTGTCCTCTATTTCACCGCTTGGTAACCAGTTATCCCGCGCCGCGCCACGCTCGCGAGGCGCGTGTCGGGCGCGTCCCCTGCGCTGCTCTGCCCGTCAAGTTTTCCACAGCGGGCTGGCGATCCCGCAATGTTGAAAACTGACGAGGCGACCACGCAGGCGGCGGTCCGCGCGTTGCGAGCCGCCCGGTGCGTGGTCGTGGCGACCGGCGCGGGCATGTCCCAGGACAGCGGCATCCCCACATTTCGGGACGCGCTCACCGGCCTGTGGGCGCGCTACGACCCCGACGAGCTCGCGACCGAAGCCGCCTTTCGTCGCAATCCCGCCCGGGTGTTCGGGTGGTACCTGTGGCGTCGCCGCCTGGTCCGAGCGGCCGTGCCGCACGCCGGCTATCATGCCCTGGTGGCGTTGGAGCGGATCGTTCCCGAGCTTGTCGTCGTGACGCAGAACGTGGACGGGCTGCACCGGCGCGTGGGACAGAGCCGGGTGGTCGAGCTTCACGGCTCGCTGGAGCGGTTCTCCTGCCTGGCGGCGCGACACCCCTTCCCGCCGGACCAAGTGGCGACGCCGGACTCGGAGGGCGAGTGCGAGCCGCCGCGCTGCCACCGCTGCGGAGCGCTGGTGCGGCCCGACGTCGTGTGGTTCGGTGAGACGCTGCCCCAGGACGCCACCGCGGCGGCGTGGGACTGGAGCACGCGCTGCGACGCGATGCTCGTGGTGGGGACGTCGGGACTGGTGCAGCCGGCGGCGCAGCTGCCGCTCGTCGCGCGCGGGGCGGGGGCGGTGGTGATCGAGGTCAATCCCGAGCCCACGGAAATCTCCGCCGCCGCGCATATCACCTGCCGCGGGCCCGCCGGCGCCGTACTGCCGGCGGTGCTCGCGGCGCTCACGGAAAGGGAACGACCCTGATTCGCCGCACCAAGATCGTCGCCACGCTGGGACCGGCCACCGGAAAACCCGAGCAGATCGCCGGGCTCATCGACGCCGGGGTGAACGTGATCCGCGTGAACGCATCGCACGGAACGCCGGAGCTGCGGGCGGGGTGGGTGGCCGCCGTGCGCCAGGCGGCGGACGCAGCGGGCGTGCCCGTCGCCGTGCTGTGGGATCTGCAGGGCCCGCGCATCCGCGTGGGAAAGCTGGCCGAGCCTCGCGATCTCCGGCCTGGAGAAACGGTCGTGTTCGCACCAGAGGAGGTCGCCCGCGCCGACGAGCTGCCGACGACCTATGCCGATCTGGCGACCGACGTCCGCCCGGGGGCCCGCATCCTGCTCGACGACGGGCTGCTCTCCGTCGAGGTCACACGGATCACTCCGCCGCGGGTCGAAGGCCGCGTCGAAGACGGCGGGACGCTCACCTCCAACAAGGGGATGAATCTTCCCGGCTTGCACGTGTCCGCTCCCGCGCTCACGGAGAAGGACCGGGAGGACGCGGCCCACGCGGCGTCCGTGGGCGCGGACTACCTCGCCCTGTCCTTCGTGCGCCGGGCGGAAGACCTGGCGGAGCTGCGCGCGCTCGTGCCGCCGGAGACCAAACTGGTCGCGAAGATCGAGAAGGCGACCGCCCTCGACGACCTGCCGCGCATTCTCGCCGCGTCCGATGCCGTCATGGTGGCCCGCGGCGATCTCGGCGTCGAGCTGCCGTTCGAAGAAGTGCCCGTGGTGCAGAAGCGCCTGATTCGCGAAGCGAACCGCCACGGCAAGCCGGTCATCACGGCGACCCAGATGCTCGAGTCGATGGTGCATAACCCGCGTCCCACGCGGGCCGAGGCCTCCGACGTGGCCAACGCGATCCTGGACGGCACCGACGCCGTCATGCTCTCGGCCGAAACCGCCGTGGGCGCGCACCCGCTCGAGGCCGTGCGCGCGATGGACCGAATCATCAAGGAGATGGAGCGCCACGGCCCCGCTGCGGGCGTGGGGACGGGGCGCGACGAGCGCCGCGCGACGCCGGGAGCGACGGTCTCGGTGGAAGATGCGATCGCGCTCGGCACGAGCGCGGTGGCGCGGATGCTGCAGACCCCCCTCATCGTGACCCTCACCAAGGGCGGCTTCACGGCACGCAAGGTGGCCGCGCTGCGCGCGCCGGTGCCGATCCTCGCCGTGACGACCGAGGCGGCGACCTACCGTCAGCTCGCGCTGGTGTGGGGCGTGATGCCGGTGCTGGTGGACCGTGTGCCGGGCTACGACGCCATGCTCGCCGTGGTGCGCGATCTGCTGCTGAAGCGCGGCTACGCGCACGCCGGCGATCGCATCGTGATGACGGCGGGCGTGCCCTGGGAGGTCTCCGGAGCCACGAACCTGCTCAAGGTCGAGGTCGTGTGACGTGAGGCTCGTGTTCCTGGGGACGGGGACGTCGTACGGGGTGCCGCAAATCGGGTGTGCGTGCCGCACCTGCACGTCCGCCGATGCGCGCGACCGGCGCACGCGCAGCGCCGCACTGATCGAGTCGGGGGGCCGGCGAGTGCTCGTCGACACCCCGCCCGAACTTCGGTTGCAGCTCGTGGCCGCCGGCGTCGGCACCGTGGACGCGGTGCTCTTCACCCACGCCCACGCGGATCACGTGCACGGCATCGACGATCTGCGGGCCATCTCCGTGCGTCAGGGGGCGGCGCTCGACGTGTACGGGGCGGCGGGTACGCTCTCCGAGCTGGAGCGCCGATTCCCGTACATCTTCGACCACACGCCGCCGCAGCCGGGCACGAGCAAGCCCCAGCTCGCCGCGCACGTGCTCGAGCCCGACTGCGAAACGGGGATCGCCGGGATGGCGGTGCGGGCGGTGCCGCTGCCCCACGGCCGCGACACCGTGCTCGGCTTTCGGGTGGGGTCGATCGCCTATCTCACGGATGCGAAGGCGGTGCCCGAGGCGGCGCGCGCGCGGCTCGCGGGTCTCGAGGTCCTGGTGCTGAACGCGCTGCTCCCCCGACCGCACCCGCTGCACCTCTCGATTCCGGAGGCCGTCGCGGCCGCGCAGCAAATCGGCGCGCGCCGCACGTTCCTCACGCATCTGACGCACGACACGCCGCACGCCGAGCTCGCGGCGCGCCTCCCTCCCGGCATCGCGCCGGCGTACGATGGACTGGTTGTCGAAGTGGGCGCGGGGTAGGGCGGATTTCCGGTCACCCCGGGCTTGCGCCCGGGGTCGGTGAAAGAGATAGATTCGACGGCAGGAGGGAGGTCTCATGTCGAACGCTTCACCTGAGGCGGTGCTGCGACGGTTCGAGAGTCCCGCCGTGCGCCAGAGCGCGGCGATGGACGAGCTGGTGCGCCAGGCGGTGTTCGGGCCGGCCGCGGAGCGTGAGGAGGCGCGCTGGCTGATCTGGGAGATCGGGCAGCATGCCGGCGTGCGGCCGGCGTCGATCCACGAGTTGTACATGGCGCGGGGCCGGGGCGAGGTAGCGGCGTTCACCACGCCCGCGATGAACATCCGGGTGCTCGCGTACGATTCCGCGCGCGCCGTGTTCCGCGCGGCGAACCGGCTCGACGTGGGCGCCCTCATCTGCGAAATCGCCCGTTCGGAGATCGGCTACACGGAGCAGCGCCCCGCCGAGTACGTGGCCGTGATGACCGCCGCGGCGCTGCGCGAAGGCTTCACCGGGCCGTTGTTCATCCAGGGCGACCACGTGCAGGTGAACGCCAAGAAGTACGCCGCCGACCCGGAGGCCGAGCTCCAGGCGCTGCGCACCCTCATCGAGGAAGAGCTGCACGCGGGGTTCTACAACATCGACATCGATACGTCGACGCTCGTGGACCTGTCGCAGGCCACGCTCCCCGAGCAGCAGCGCGTCAATTACGAGCGCGCCGCCGAGCTGACCAGGTTCATCCGCGATCGCGAGCCCGAAGGCGTGACCGTGTCGGTGGGCGCGGAGATCGGCGAGGTGGGCGGCAAGAACTCGGACGTGCACGAGCTGAAGGCGTTCATGGACGGCTACGTCCAGACGCTGCGGCGCCTGGGCAAGTACACGGGCATCAGCAAGATCTCCGTCCAGACGGGCACGAGCCACGGCGGCGTGGTGCTGCCCGACGGAACCATCGCCAAAGTGCAGCTCGACCTCGACGCGCTGAAAGCGTTGTCCCGCGACGCGCGCGCCACGTACGGCCTGGGTGGGGCGGTGCAGCACGGGGCCTCCACGCTCCCGCCCGATGCCTTCGGCAACTTTCCCAAGTGCGAGGCGATCGAGATTCACCTCGCGACCAACTTTCAGAACATCGTGTTCGACCACCCCAAGCTGCCCGCGGGGCTGCGGCGCGAGCTGCAGGAGTGGGTGAAGGCCGAGTGCAAAGACGAGTGGAAGAAGGGCGACACGGAGGAGCAGTTCTACTACAAGAGCCGCAAGAAGGCGATCGGTCCGTTCAAACGGCGCCTGTGGGACCTGCCGGGCGATGTCCGGGCGGCCATCGCCGCCGACCTCGAGAAGACGTTCGCCTTCCTGTTCGAGCAGCTGCGCGTGACCGAGACGCGTGCCGTCACCGATCGGTTCGTGCGGCCGCCGCTGCAGTCGCACGCGCAGCCGCGCCCGGTCGCGGTGGCGGCCCCCGACGACCTGGAGGCGGGCGAGTGAGCGAGCAGAGCACGGGATTCGGGCCGTTCCTGTTCGGCGTGGTGATCGGGGCGTCGCTGGGATTCCTGTTCGCTCCCGAGGCCGGTGCGGCGTCGCGCACCAAGCTGGCGCGCCGCGTGCGCGAGCTCGCGGCCGAAAAAATCGACGAGCTGGGCGAGCTCGTCGGCTCGGAAGACACCGAGGAGGGCGCGCCGACGGCCCGCGCGGCGCTGACGCGCCGGCTGACCGACGCCAAGCGCCGCCGCCGCGTGGCCCGGCGGGGCGGCGGCGTCGAGGAGGAGGACGAGCCCGTCGCGTGAAGGCCCAGGGCGGCTGGCACCGGTCGCCGACCGGAGTCGTGCGCCGCACCCTGGAGGCGGCCTTCGAGGACAACATTCCCTTTCTCGCCGGCGCCCTGTCGTTCGATCTGCTGCTCACCATCATCCCGTTCGTCGCAGTGCTGCTCGCCATGGTCGGGTATCTGGTGGAGCACCAGGTCACCACCCAACAGGTGGACCTGCACGAGCTCCTGGCCCGCCTGCTCCCCACCACGCTGGGCGGCGGCACCGATGCCGCGTTCGCGCAGGTGGAAGCCGCCCTGGCAGGCGTCATGCGCCACCGCGTGCGCATCACCGCCGTCGCGCTCCCGTTGTTCGTGTGGTTCTCCACCCGCCTGTTCGGCGGATTGCGCGCCGCCTTGAACGAGGTCTTCGACACCGACGAGCGGCGCCCCTGGCCCATGGCCAAGCTGCTCGACCTCGCCATGGTGCTGTGCACCGGGGCGCTGCTGGTGCTGAGCAGCGTGCTCACCGCCTGGGAGGCGCGCAACGCGAGCAGCGTGACCCGCAGCTTCGTCCTCGACTGGCTGTGGCGCTTCGGCCTGGAGACGACGGCGTTCGCCCTTGGCGTCCTGCTGTTCTTCCTGATTTTCAAGCTCATGCCCAGCCGGCGCATCGACTGGCGCACCGCGCTCGTGGCCGCGGTGTTCTGCTCGCTCGGCTTCGAGGTCGCGAAGCGGCTGTACGCGCTGTACGTGACCCGCTTTGCGACCCTGGATCGCGTGGCGTCGGATGCGAACGTGGTCGCCCTGCTCCTGTTCCTGCTGTGGGTGTACTACACAGCCTACTTGTTTCTGCTGGGCGGCGAGGTGGCGGAGACCTACGATCTGATCCGGATGCGACGTTCCCAGCGGGTGCAACTTGGCTAAGAGCAGGTTGGGGAGGTTGTGGAGGTTCTGGAGGTTGGGGAGGTCACGTAAGCGGGGCAACCTCCCCAACCTCCACAACCTCCAGAGCCTCCACCAACGTCTTATCTTCTGCGCATGACCACCCCCGGTCCACTGCGTCAGCCGATCCCGCTCGGCCGGTCGATTCTGTGGAGCCCCGCCGATGGGGGTCCCAAACGGCCCGGCAACGTCCCGTTTCCCGTGTTCCTGTCGCAGGCCGCCCTGACCGCGATTCACGAGCACGTGGCGACGCCGCACCGCCCGGGACAGGGCCTCCTCGGCTTCCTGCTCGGCGACCAGTGCGAGTGCCCGGAGACCGGCGTTTCCTACCTCGTGATCGACGTCGCCCTGCGCCTCAACCAGGCGATTTACGGCGATCGCACCCGCGACGTGGTGACGCGGTTGTGGGACCACATCCAGCAGCAGCTCGAGCAGCAGCGGGCGAGCCTCATCGGCTGGTACCACACGCATCCGCCCCTGCCGCTCACCCTGTCGGGACACGACGTCGAAACGCACGAGCATTATTTCGCAGAGCCGTGGCAGGTGGCGTTGCTGTTGGGGACGGATTCGGCGGAACCCGCGGGGTCGTTCTTCCGCGCCGGCACGGATGAAGCGTGGGTCGGTACGCCGCTGCCGTTCTACGAGCTGCTCACGCCCGAGTCGATTCGGCCGGACGGGAAAAAGCGCTCCTTCGTGACGTGGAAGAACTACCGCGCGTACAATCCGGTCACGCCGACGGCGTCGCATCCGCAGGCGGTCACGGCCGTCACGCCCCGACTGGCGGCGAAGCCGCCCGGCGCGCCGAAGTTCACGCCGGCTCCGCCCCCTCAACGCCCGGCCCCTGCTCCCCCCGCCCCCGCCCCCGAGCCCGAAGACGACGGCGAGCTCAAGTTCTTGACGGCGGCCGAAGACATGCCTCCGCCCCATCCGTCCCCCCGGCACGCAGCGCCGCCTCCCCCTCCTCCCCCTCCTCCCCCTCCCTTACCGCCCCCCGCACGAGCGCCGGTGCGGCCGCGAGCGGCGCCCGAGCCCGAGCCCGAGCCCGAGCCCGAGCCAGAGCCCGACGAGGCCGCCGCCGCGCCGGCCGCCGACGCTTCGCGGGACGAGGGCCGGCTCGAGGGTCCGTTCTGGCCGGACGAGTTCGAGGACCGCGACGTGGCGGAGGACGCCGAGGAGCTCGAGGAGGCCCTAGCGCCGGCGCGGGCGCCACGCCGCAGGCGCAAGCTACCCCGGGCGCTGATACGCACGCTGCTGGTGCTCGTGCTGGGCGGCGTCGCCGCCGGCGCCTACTGGTGGTTCCAGCCGGAGCTGCCCCTCCCCAAATGGTCGACGATCACAGGGGTGGGGTCCACGATCGGCGGCAAGGTCTCCGCGGTGGGCGGTAAGATCGCCGCGATGTTCGGCAACCTGCGGCGCCGCGCGACCGCGCCCGCTCCCCCCCGGCAGGCGGCGAAGCCGCCGCCGGCCGCACCGCCGCCGTCGGCGGCGCGCCCCGCACCGTCCGGGACTCCTGCCACCGCTGCCGCTCCGGTGCGGCCTCCTGCGAGGACCAAGCTCGATCAGATCGGCGACTCGCTGACGCAGGTGGTGCGCGGTTTCGCCGACCGGGCCCGGTTGTTCGACCGCAGGCAGCTCGCGTGCGCCGGGCTGGCGCGCGGTCTCGAGGTCGTGGAGAACCGCTGGATCGCGTACAACGCCGCTCGCCGCAGTGCCGGCGTGCTCGATGCCGGCCGGGCGGCGCGCGATCAGGCGTTGTACGCCGGCGTCGATTCGGTGGAGCGGAGGTTCGAGCAGTCGGGATGCGCGCGCCCATAGGACTGCTCCTGCTCATGATCGCGGCGTCGCCGGTGCACCCACAAGGGCCGGGCGGCGAGCGGCTGCGGAAGACCGACCTGGTCCGGCTGCTCTCGGGGCTCACGCTCGCGCCGGACGAGCTCGCCGCACTGATCCGTCGCAGCTGTCTGAGCTTCACGCCGAGCGGCAGAGATCGAGCCGACTTCGTGGCCCTGGGCGCGGACTCGGGCGTGCTGCGGGAGATCGATGGGTGCGTGCGCCGCGCCGCCATGCCGCCCGTGACCGCGCCGCGCCCGGCGCCCCGTCCGCCGCTGTCCGGTGTGCGCAGCGGGTTTGTGCTCGGCGTGGGCCAGCACGCGGCGGCAGGCGCGCACCCGCCCGTGCCGCTCCTGTTCGAGCTGCGGGACACCGCCGGCGTCCCCGTCTCGGGGCACGACGTCGCGCTGTCCGCGACGAACGGGCGGCTGGGGGCGCCGCGGGTCGTCACCGACTCGAGTGGGCGCGTCCATGTCGACGTGACGCTGGGCCCCCGTGTGGGGCCGGTGGAGGTGAGGGCGCAGGCGGGCACCATCGAGCGGCAGGCGACGTTGTATGCCGAGCCGGGTCCGGCGGCGAAGCTCTCGCTGCGCTGCGGGGAGGGGCGGGTCGAGGGTCGCATCTCGCTCGCGCCGGGGGGCGCCGCCGTGCTGCGCGTGACGGCCCAAGACACGTTCGGCAACGAAGCACCCGTGACGGGACTGCAGGCGGCGACAGGCGACCGCGGCGTGGTGCGGGTGACGTTCGTCGGCGGCGACACCGCGGGCGGTCTGGTGCGCGTCGCCCCGGGAGACGAGGGCTCCACCAGCCTCGTCATCGTCGCGTCGCGCCAGCGTGAGGATGTGAGCGTCACGGTCGCACGGGCGCCGCTCGCAGGAGTGACGCATTGTCCCTAGCGGCGCGATTCCGTACACCCTGCTGGATCTGTTCACCCCATGTGCCTCTATCCCTGTTCTCTCATTGCCTGTCCAACTAGCTTTCCAGTGCCCCAGGTCCGCAGGTCATCTGGTCGTGAACCGCGTCAGGCCCCCGCAGGGAGCAGCGCTAAGCGACGTCGGGTGTCGCTGCGGGGTGCCTGGGGCATCTGCTATGAACGCGGAAGTGGGAACGCGGAACGCGGAACAGAACATGAGCCGTCGAGCCCGGAGGTGGCCCTGATGTTCCGCGTTCCGCCTTCCGCGTTCCGCGTTTGAAAGCGCGTTTCGCGTTCCGCGTTAGATTGACCCCATGATCGCTCTCGCCCGCAAATACCGCCCCAAGAAGTTCTCCGACCTGCTCGTCCAGGACCACGTGGCTGCCGCGCTGCGCGGCGCCGTGGCGGGTGGTCGTGTGGCCCACGGATACCTGTTCGCGGGCCCCCGGGGGGTGGGGAAGACCACGGCGGCCCGCATCCTGGCGATGGCGCTGAATTGCGAGCGGCGGGAGGCGGCTGGCGTGGTGGGGGAGCCGTGCGGCGAGTGCGACTCGTGCACGCGCACCTGGGCGGGGGCCGCCAACCTGGACGTCGTGGAGCTCGACGCGGCGTCGAATCGGGGGGTGGACGACGCGCGCGACCTGCGGGAGCGCGCCATGTACGCCGCATCGGCCGAGGGCCGCCACAAGGTCTACATCGTGGACGAGGCCCACATGCTGACGCGCGAAGCGTGGAATGCGCTCCTCAAGATTCTCGAGGAGCCACCGTCGGGGGTCGTATTCGTGTTCGCGACCACCGAGCCGCAGAAGATCGCGCAAAGCGCGGCACCGATCCTGTCCCGGCTGCAGCGCTTCGACTTCCGGCGCATCGGCCCGCACGCCATCGCCGAGCGCCTGCGCCAGGTCGTGGCGGCCGAGGGCCTGGCCGCGGACGACGACGCCCTGCACCTGATCGCCAAGAGCGCGGATGGCGGGATGCGCGACGGCCTGTCGATCCTGGATCAGGTCGTGTCGTTCGGCGCCGGGCCGGTGACGGCCGACCGCGTGCGCGAGGTGCTCGGCTTGATCTCGGACGACGTTTATGGCGAGCTGCTGCGCGTGGTTGCCGAGCGCGATTCGGCCGGCGTGTTTCCGCTGGTCGAGCGCCTGGTGGATGGGGGCGCGGATCTGGGCGAGTTCGTGAGCGGCGCGGGGGAGATCCTGCGCGCGGTGCTGATGGCCAATCTCGGAGGGAAGCCCGAGGGATTCACCGAGGCGATGCAGACGTTGATCGAGCGGCACCGCTCCCCGCTCTCCGCTCCCGACGTGGTGCGCTTGCTCGCCGTCCTCACCGAGCTCGAGCCCCAGCTCCGCGCCAGCGGCAATGCCCGGCTCGGGGTCGAGCTGCTGCTCCTGCGATGGGCGATGATGAGCAGGACCGTCGAGCTCGAGGCAGTCATCCGCGCGTTGGGTAAGGGGCCGGTGGAGAAGCCGGGGAAGGGGAACCCCGCGCCGGTTATGCGCGACTCAGCCGTCCCTCCCCCTTCCCCGGCCGTTCCACGGACCGTCTCCCCGGCCGTCCCCCCGGAGAAGGGGCCCCTCACCCTCGATCGTCTCCGCGCCCTCTGGCCCCGCATCGTCGAAGACGCGCGGCGCGAGAAGCCGATGCTCGGCGCGTTGTTGCCCGGGGTCGAGCCCGGAGCCATCGACGGCACGACCGTCGGGGTGCGGGTGCTCGACCCCGTACACGCCGAGGGACTGGAGCGGCAGCGTGAGGCGCTGGCCCTGCTGATCGGTCGTTACGTCACCGAGTCGGTGCGCATCAAGCTCGAGGGAGTGGGGAGGGGGGAGCGGTCCGCGCCCCGCCCCGGGCGGCTCACGGAAGACGGTGTGCGGGCGGATCGGCTCGAGGCGCTGCGCGCGCGCGATCCGGGCCTCGATGCCGCCGTCGACGCGCTAGATTTGGAGCTGCTCGAGTAGCTTGCCACCCGTTGGAGCGAGGGGTAACTTTCGACGTATGGCGGATTTATCTAGCCTGCTGCAGCTGGGCCAGCAGATGCAGTTCCGATTGTCCGAGATCCAGTCCCAGCTGGCCCAGCAGACGGTCACCTGCACGGCGGGCGGTGGGATCGTCGCGGCCACTGCGGACGGGCGGGGTCACATCCGCGCCATCAAGATCGATCCCCAGGCGATCGCCCAGGGGGATATCGAAATGCTCGAGGACCTCGTGCTCGCCGCGGTGTCGCAGGCGCAGCAGCGCGCCGCCGAGCTGTACCAGGCGGAGGTGAAGAAGCTCGCCTCGGGCCTGCCGTTCCCGCTTCCGCTGCAGCCGCCCCTTTAGCGCGCCGTGTCGGCCATCGATGATCTCGTGACGGAGCTGGCCAAGCTCCCCGGGATCGGACGGAAGACGGCGCAGCGGCTCACGTTTTACCTGCTGAAGCAGCCGGTGGAGAGCGCCGCGCGCCTCGCGGACGCGATCCGCACCGTGCGCGAGCGCGTCACGCCCTGCGGCGTGTGCGGCACGCTCACGGACGAGGACCCGTGCACCATCTGTCGCGACCCGCGGCGCGACGCGAGCGTGTTGTGCGTGGTGGAGGAGGCGTCGGATGTCACGGCGATCGAGCGGGCCGGGCGGTTCCGCGGCCGGTATCACGTGCTGGGCGGGCGGCTGTCGCCCCTGGAGGGCATCGGCCCCGAGGCGCTGGGGCTCGACCGGTTGCTCGGGCGCGTGACCAACGGCGGGGCCGTCGGCGTGCGGGAGGTCATCATCGCGACCAACCCCTCCATGGAGGGGGAGGTCACGGCGACCTACCTGCAGCAGCTGCTCAAGCCGACGGGCGTGCGGGTGACCCGCATCGCGCGCGGCATCCCGGTGGGCGGCGACCTCGAGTACGCCGACGGCGTGACGATCGCGCAGGCGTTGCTCGCGCGGCGGGACATGACCGAGTCCGACAAGACCGAGGCCGGGTGATGGCGGGTGCCGCGAGCTGGTCGTTCTCCGAGAACGACTTCAAGCAGATCCAGCAGCACCTCCAGGCGTTCCTGCGCGACTGCAACGCCCGTTGCGCGCTGCTCGTGGACCGCACCGGTCAGCTCGTGGCGACCGTGGGCGACCCCCCTCAGTTCGACTCCGCCGCGTTCGCGTCGCTCACCGCCGCCGACTTCAGCGCCAACGACCAGCTCGCGAAAATGATCGGCGAGCAGGAGTTCGCCTCGCTCGTGCATCAGGGCGAGAAGGAGTCCATGTTCCTCGCCGACGTGGCGAAGCGCGTCATCCTGGTCGTGCTGTTCGACCAGCGCACCACGCTCGGCCTGGTGAAGCTGAAGGGCAAGGGGGCGGTGGAACACCTGAACCGCGTGTTCGAGGCCATGTTCAACCGTGTCGGCGCGGGGCCCGCGGCGCCCGAGAAAGGCTTGCTCGAGGGGGCGGAAGACGAAATTGACAAACTCTTCGGCTGAGAGGGCGCGCGCCGTATGTCGATGATCAACTACGCGTCCCGCGAGATCAACTGCAAGCTCGTGTACTACGGCCCCGGGTTGGGCGGCAAGACCACGAATCTCGAGCACATCTATGGCAAGGTCTCACCCAATACGCGCGGCAAGATGATCTCCCTCGCCACGGAGACGGAGCGCACCCTGTTCTTCGACTTCCTGCCCGTGGACTTGGGCACCATCCGCGGCTTCAAGACGCGTTTCCACCTCTACACCGTCCCGGGACAGGTGTACTACAACGCGAGCCGCAAGCTCATTCTGAAGGGCGTGGATGGGATCGTGTTCGTCGCAGATAGCCAGATCGAGCGCATGGAGGCCAACGTCGAGTCGATGCAGAACCTGTACGACAACATGTCCGAGTACGGCTACGACCTGACGAAGATCCCGTTCATCATCCAATACAACAAGCGGGACCTCCCCAATGCGGCACCGATCAAGGACCTGCAGGGGTCCCTCAACCCCGGCTGGCCCATCGAAGACGGCCCCCAGCAGAGGATCACGCCCGATCCGACCCATACGGGCGAGAACCTGGTGGAGAAGGTGGACAACCAGTGGATCGGCCGCGCGCCCTATCTCGAGGCGGTGGCGGTGCGCGGCGACGGCGTGTTCGACACCCTGAAGACGGTGAGCAAGATGGTCCTGAAGACGCTCAGCTAGCGAGCGGTCCTCCGCCCCATGCGCTGGACCCTGCCCAACATCCTCACCCTCGCGCGCATCTGCCTCACGCCGGTCATCGCGCTGCTCCCGTTCATTCAGGGGTACTGGCCCAAGGTGATCGCGTTCCTGATCTTCCTCGCGGCCGGAGCCTCGGACGTCGTGGACGGCTATGTCGCCCGCCGGCGTAACCAGGTGAGCGAGCTGGGCCAGCTGCTCGATCCCATCGCCGACAAGCTGCTCCTGTTCGCCACGCTGATCCCGATTTTCTGGCTCACCCGCCACCCCACGATTCTCGTCGACTACCGCATTCCCTGGTGGGGCAGCTTCCCCGTGTGGGTGGCCCTGCTGCTCGTGGGACGCGAGCTCCTCATTACCGGCTTCCGCTTCTTCGCCAAGCGGCGCGGCGTCGTGATCCCGGCGATCGCGGCGGGGAAGCTCAAGGCCGTGGTGCAGAACGTGTTCATCGGCGCGACGCTGTTCTGGTTCGCGTGGAAGGACGCGCTGGCGGCGCATCGCTGGGCGGGGTGGTTCCGGAACTTCTGGAACGAGTTTCACGGCGCCGTCGTCGCCCTGACCCTCGCCGGCGCGATCTTCCTTACCGTGTATTCGTTGCTCGTGTACCTCTACCGCTACCGCGCGCTGCTCAAGGGCCGGGGGTGAGGCTCGAGCTCCTCACCATCGGCACCGAGCTCCTGCTCGGCCACACCGTGGACACGAACGCCGCCGAGCTGGGACGGGCGCTCGCGGCCGCGGGCGCGGAGATCACCCGCCGCACCACGGTGCCCGACCGACCCGACGCGATCCGCGCGGCCGTGGCCGAAGCCCTGGACCGCACGGGCTTCGTGATCGCCACCGGCGGCCTGGGCCCGACGCGCGACGACATGACCAAGACCGTCGTCGCGGAGCTCGTCGGCAAGCGCCTCGTGCTCGACGAGGGCCTGCTCGCGGCTCTCGAGGCGCGCTTCAAGCAGCTGGGACGGCCCATGCCGGCGCTCAACCGCACGCAGGCGGAGGTGCCCGAGGGCGCCACCGTGCTCCCCAACCCCCGCGGCACGGCCCCGGGCCTGTGGGTGGAGGACGCGCGCGGCCGCGTGGCCGTGCTCCTGCCGGGCGTGCCGCGCGAGATGCGCGGCCTGCTGGTCGAGGAAGTCCTGCCGCGGCTGGTCGCACGCCAAGGGACTGACCGCCGCGTGGTGCTGTCCCGCACGGTGCGCACCACGGGCATCGCGGAGTCGGCACTCGCCGAGCGCGTCGGGCCGATCGAGCCGGAGATCCTGCCGCTCACGCTCGCCTACCTGCCCTCGGTGGACGGCGTGGATTTGCGCGTCACCGCCTGGGGGCTCGAGCTGCGGGACGCCGAGGCGCGGCTCGCCGCCGTGGTCGAGCGGCTCCGCGCCGCGGCGGGCGAGCACGCCTACGGTCAGGACGGCGCCGATGTCGCCGCGGTGGTGCTCGACGCCCTGCGCACCGGGCGACACCGGCTGGGCGTAGCCGAGTCGTGCACGGGCGGGATGGTCGCGGCACGGGTCACCAACATCCCCGGCGCCTCGGACAGCTTCATCGGCGGGGTCGTGGCGTACGCCGACGTCGTCAAGACGGCGGCGCTGAAGGTGCCGATCGAGACGCTCGAGGCGCACGGCGCCGTCTCCGAAGAGACGGTGCGCGCGATGGCCGAAGGGGCGCAGCGCCTGTTCTCGGCGGATTGCACCATCGCCGTCACGGGGATCGCCGGACCGGGCGGGGGCACGCCGGACAAGCCGGTCGGCACCGTGTGGCTCGCCGCTCGCGTCCACACCGCCACGCACGCCGTGAAGCGGGTGTTTCCCGGCGACCGCGACGAAATCCGCCGCCGCGCCGCGCAGGCGGCGCTCGATCTGCTGCGGCGCCTGCTGGCCGAACCTTGATGCCTACGCTCACCGCACCCGACGGCGCCCAGCTGGTCTACGACGCCTACGAAGCCGCCGCGCCGCGCGCCGCCGTGCTGGTGCTGCACGGCTGGTTCGACCACGCCGGACGCTGGCGCGAGACCGGAGAGCGGCTATGCGGCGCGGGGTACTCGGCCTATCTGCTGGACCTGCGGGGCCACGGCCGCTCGGGAGGGCGACCCGGACATCTGTCACGCTTCAGCCAGCTGCTCGGCGACCTGCAGGCGTTCCGTCGCGTCGTGCGCATCCGCACCGAGCGCCCCCAGGTGCTGCTCGGGATCTCGTTCGGCGCACTCGTGTGCCTGCGGTACCTAGAGACGCAGCCGAGCGACCCGATCGCCGGGGCCGTGATCGCCGGCCCCTGGCTCGGGCTCGCGTTCCGGCCCCCGGCGTGGAAGCTCATCGGCGGCCGCATCCTCGCGGACCTGTGGCCGACCCTGCCGATACCCGCCCGCCTCGACCCCGACACGCTGAGCCGCGATCCGGCCGTCAATCAGGCCTACGCCGAGGATGCCGCGGTCCACAGTGTCATGACGCCGGGGGCGTGGCGCGAGATCCAATGGGCCCAACGCGCCGTAGTGGCGGATGGATATCGCATCGAGTCGCCGCTGTTGTTCCTCCTGGCGGGCGAGGATCGCGTCGTGGACGCGCACCAGGCGCGTGCGTTCGCCGACGGCTTGAAGGGCAGCGTACGGGTCCGCTGGTACCCGGAGATGTACCACGAGGTGCTGCACGACCCGCAGCGCGATCAGGTGTTCGGCGACCTGGTGGCGTTTCTGGCGGGCAAACCGTGAGGAACGAGGTTCTACTGACCCCGGGCTGGCGCCCGGGGTCAGTGGGGCTTGCTCCCGGGGTTAGTTTGCCAAAACGGCGCACGAGAGACGGCACATCCATTGCGAGTAAAGCGCAACACCATGGACGATAAAGAGAAGGAACGGCCAACGACCGAAGGGCTGGAGCCCACGCAGGGGTCCGGCGCATTGATCGAGCCGTCGGAGGAGGCCGTGGCCCGACTGGAGCGTGAGGTCGCGGATCTGAAGGACAAATATCTCCGGCTCGCCGCCGAGTACGACAATTTTCGCAAGCGCGCCGTCAAGGAGCGCACCGAGGCGTGGGAGAAGGCGCAGGGCGACCTGGTGCTGCGGCTGGTCGACGCGCTCGACGACCTGGCGCGCTTCGCGCACGTCGACCCGGCGCAGACCGACGCCAAGACGATCCACGACGGTGTGGACCTGGTGGAGCGCAAGCTGTGGAAGGAGCTGGAGGCCGCCGGGGTGACTCGGGTGGATCAGAGCGGCGTGCCCTTCGACCCCAACCTGCACGAGGCCGTCACCACGCAGCCGGCGGACGATCGCGCGAAGGATCACACCGTGGGGGCGGTGCTCCAGCCGGGATATCGGATGCGGGGTGCCCTGATCCGGCCGGCGCGCGTGGTGGTGCTGCAATGGACGGCGGACGAGGGAAGGGGGAAGAGGGAAGCGTAGATGGCATCTGAGCGGGACTACTATCAGGTCCTCGGCGTGCCCGAGACGGCGACCACGGACGAGATCAAGAAGGCGTTTCGCCGGCTCGCGAAGCAGTACCATCCCGACCGTAACCCGAACAAGCCGCAGGCCGCGGAGCGCTTCAAGGAGATCAACGAAGCGCACGACGTGCTGAGCGATCCCGAGAAGCGGAAGAAGTACGATCAGCTGCGCCGCTACGGGGCGTTCGCGGGCGCCGGGAGCGGCGGGGGTGGGACGCGCGGCACGCCCGGGGGCCCCGGCGTGGAGTTCGACCTCTCCGATCTGGGCTCGTTCGGCGGGCTGGGGGATCTGTTCTCGTCGATTTTCGGGCGGCGCGGCGGCGGCCCGCGTGCCGAGGACGAAGACGAGATCGAGACCGCCGTCTCGATTCCGTTCCGCGTCGCTGCGCTGGGCGGCCGCGTGCCCGTCACGCTCACGCTCCCGGAGGTATGCCCCACGTGCAGCGGGTCGGGAGGCGCGCCCGGGACGACGTTCTCGACGTGCCCCGAGTGCAAGGGGCGCGGCACGATCTCGTTCGGCCAGGGAGGGTTCGCCGTGACGCGGCCATGCCCCGTGTGCCGCGGCCGCGGGCGCGTGCCGGCGCAGCCCTGTCCCACCTGCCACGGGTCGGGCGAGGTGCGCGTCGAAAAGCGGCTGGCGATCACGATCCCGGCCGGCACGGAGGATGGCACGCGGCTGCGTCTCAAGGGGCAGGGGGCCAAGGGACGGGGGGACGTCGTGGTCGCCATCCAGGTCGAGCCCGACCGTTTCTTCCGGCGCGACGGGCTCGATGTCATCGGCGTCGTGCCGATCAACCTGGCGCAGGCCTTGCTCGGCTCGAAGATCAAGGTGCGCACGCTCGACGGCAAGCGCGTGGTGCTCAAGGTGCCGGCCGGCACGCACCACGGCCAGCGGTTCCGGATCCCGGGACAGGGCATCGAGCGGAACGGACGGCGTGGCGATCAGTACATCGAGATCCACGTCGAAATTCCCGAGCACCTCACGGCCGAGCAGGAAACCGCGCTGAAGGCGTTCGCCGAGAAGAGCGGGATGAAATACTAGGGACTCGGGGTTAGGGGCTGGGGTTTAGGGGCTTGCTCCTGACGCCGCCTGATGATACCGTACACGCCTATGGCGATGCTCGCCCTGTCGAACGCGAATTGCAACGGCAACCCCAATTCGGGGGCCGTCGGGGCGTAGCGACTCGGCTGATCCCGTGAGCGCGCCCCCGGCACCGAGCGGTCCCGGGGGCGTTTGTTTCCTGGATCCTGAGACTGTTCACCGCTGTGCGTCTGTGCGTCTGCGCGTCTGTGCGTCTAGAACTTTGGGGTGTAGGTCAATTGGCAGACCGCCCGGCTGTTAACCGGGAAGTTGGAGGTTCGAGTCCTCCCGCCCCAGTTCGCCGTTGCTGAAACGAATGTTGCGGGTCAGCACCGCCCTCCGTTTCAACCTGAGCGTTACAATCGCCCTCGACATACGGAACCCCGGCTCCACACCGTCGCGTATCACGCCTACATCCCCGAGACGAGATGATGGCAATGAGAGAGCACCTGCTGGACACCCTTGAGATCGGCAAACCGCTCCCGCCGGCCGTGCGGAGCGCGGTCCGCGTGCCGTATGCCCTGCGCCGGGTGCCGGCGTCGCGCTGGCACACGTTGCTGCCCCGGCGCGACCCGCCGCAGGTCGGCGACGTCGCGCTGGCACGCGTCGAGTCGATCGGGAAGAACATGGCCCTGGATCTCGCGTCGGGGCGTCGCTGCAAGCTGCACAACGGCGACCTGATCGGCGCGGTGTTCGGCCACCGCTACGCCACGCTGCAGTTCGAGGGGTACGCGCGCTCGGACGGCGATCGGTGCGATCTGCTCTCCGGGGGCGGGCTGTGCGGGCAGGTCGCGAGCAAGCACGACACCATGCCCGAGCCGACCCGCCTGCGCATCGCAGGCGCCCTGGGCGACGAGAGCGGGCAGCCGCTGCGGCTGCAGAATTTCACGGTGCGCGAGCGTGGCGGCGCCGGTGTCGAGCGTCCCCGGATCGCCGTCGTGGTGGGGACCTCGATGGACTCCGGGAAAACACACACGGCACTGAGCGTGATTCAGGGGCTCGAGCGGCGGGGCACCGCGGTGGCCGGCATCAAGCTCACCGGCACCGCCGCCGGCACCGACACGCTGGCGATGCTCGACGCCGGCGCGTGCGTCGCTCTGGACTTTGTCGACGGCGGACTGCCGTCCACGTACCGCTGCACGCTGGGGGAGCTGCTGGATCTGTACCGCCGGCTGGTGGATCACGCGGCGGCAGAGGGCGCCGACTGGGTTGTGGTGGAGATCGCCGACGGCGTCATCCAGGGCGAGACGGCCGCTCTGCTGGCGAGCGCGCGCTTCGTCTCGAGCGTGACGGCGTGGCTCCTGGCCGCGAACGACGCCCTCGGGGCGCTCGGCGCGGTCGGTCTGCTGCGCCACAAGGGCCTCGTGCCGCTCGCCATCTCGGGGATGGTGTCCCGCAGCGCTCTCGGCCGCCGGGAGGTGGAGGCAGCCACCCAGATCCCGTGCGTCCCCGCCGCGGAGCTGCAGGCCGGCGCCTTGAACGCGAAATTGCTTGCCGCCGCTCCGCCTCACGGGCTGCGTGCCGTGTCGGGTGAGTACACGGCGATCGCGGCGGCCGAGTGAGGGCCCTGATCAGCCGCCGGTGACCGGCGTGACCCGTACCATCACCACCCCGTGCGCCGGCACGGTCGCCATGAAGCGCGCCGGGAACGTCCCGAGATCGGCGTGAGCCCACAGGTCGCGCACGCGGGCCGGACCCCGGAAGCCGATGGCTCTCCATGAGGCGGTGATCACCGTCTGCAGCACGCTCCGGTTGAACAGCACGACCGCCCGCGAGCCGTCGCTCAGCGGCTTGGCCCACACCTGCAGATCGGGCGCGGGCTCTTGGACCAGCATCCCCTGCACGCCGAGCGTGTCCTGATCGACCGCCACGACTTCCTTATTCAGGAGGATGTCGCGCGTCGCCGCAGGCATGGTGCGGACGTCGTTCCCCGCCATCAACGGCGCGGCCATCAGGGCCCACAGGCTGAAATGGGCGCGGTACTCGTCGTCCGTCATGCCGCCGTTGCCGACCTCCAGCATGTCGGGGTCATTCCAAGCCCCGGGGGCCGCCGCCATCGCGTACTGGGCGTTCAAGTCGAGCAGGGCGATCATACTCGCCCAACGATCGCCGATGTCGCCCGTGGTGCGCCACAGGTTGCCGGTGCGCGGCCCCCATTCCCACGGCCGGTTCGAGCCCCACTCGCAGATACTGAACACGATGGGCCGGCCCGCCTTGGCGAGCGCGTCGCGGAACTTGGCGTACTGGGTCGGCGCGTCGAGCCCCTCGGAATTGCACCAATCCTCTTTGACGTAGTCCACGCCCCACTCGGCGAAGGTCCGAGCGTCGATTTCCTCGGAGCCGTAGGTGCCGGGGCGGCGCTGGCACGTCTGCCGCCCCGCATCGGTGTAGAGGCCGAACTTGAGCCCCTTGGAATGCACGTAGTCCGCGAGCGGCTTCATGCCACCTGGGAACCGCACTGAATCCGCCACGAGCCGGCCGGTGGCGTCGCGGGCGACCTGCCAGCAGTCGTCGATCACGAGGTATTGATAGCCCGCGTCGCGCATGCCGCCCTTGATCATCGCGTCCGCTGTCTCCCGGATCAGCTGCGCGCTCACGTCGCACCCGAAATGGTTCCAGCTGTTCCATCCCATCGGCGGCGTGCGGGCGAGGCGGTTGTCGAGCGGGGGCGCGGGATCGCGCACGACAGCGAGACCGAGGCCGAGGCACATGAGCGCGGCGAATCGCGGGAACACGAGACATCTCCTTTCGGGCGTAGAGCTACGTGTCGTCCCCCCTCTCCGAAACGGAGAAGGGGCCAGGGCGTGAGGACGGGCGTGCGCGCCGGGCGAGCCCGAGCATCGCGACACCGAACACGAGCAGCGCGGCGCCCCATATCAGGTCGATCGGCACGCCGGTGGGGGTCGTGCCGGGTGTGCCGCGGGTCGCCCATCCATAGCCGGTGAGCAGGACGCCCAGCAGGGTGAAGAACGCGCCGAGCGGCAGTCGTATGTCGAGGGACATCAGAAGAACACGGCGTTCAAGACCAGCGTGACCGCCAGTACGACCACGGCGAGCGCGACCGGGCGCTCGTACCACGGGGCCGCCGTATCGACGGGCTGCCGCGTCAAGCCGTACACCAGGCCGCGCAGCTCGTCGGGCGCGCGCGGTCTGGTGAAGAGTGACACGACGATGGTCACGACGAAGCACGTGACCCACGCCACGATCGCGGTCCAGAACGTCTGGGCCAGCTCGCTCGGGAACGTCGTCACGACTCCGAGATAGCCGCCCTTCACGCCGACCGCGGCGCCGGCCGGAAGGGACAGGCCGTGGTGCACCGCCGCCGCGAGTGTGCCGGCGACGAGCCCCGCGAACGCCCCGTGCCCGGTGGTGCGCTTCCAGAACATCCCCAGCGCGAACGTGGCGAACAGCGGCGCGTTCACGAACGCGAACACGAGTTGCAGGAAGTCCATGATGTTGTTGAACGACGCCGCCACGTAAGCCGCCGCGATCGAGATCGCGACGCCGGCCACGGTGGCCCAGCGCCCCATTGCCAGGTAGTGCGCGTCGGGCGCGCCCGGGCGCACGTAGCTCTGATACAGGTCGTAGGTCCAGACCGTGTTGAACGCCGTGACGTTGCCGGCCATCCCCGACATGAACGACGCGAGCAGCGCCGTGAGGCCGAGCCCCAAGAGGCCCGCGGGAAAGAAGTGCAGCAGCAGCATCGGCGTCGCTAGGTCGTAATCGAGCACCACGCCGCCGGCTGCGTCACGGAGCGGCGCGCCATGCGCATCGACCTTCGGTGGCACGATACCAACCGCAGACGCGGAGGTTATGGAGGTTGTGGAGGTTGGGGAGGTTGTGGAGGTCGAAGAAACAGCCGGCGCCGCTGCGCGTACTCCGCTCGCGGGACTCACGACCAGCGCCAGCATGCCCGGCAGGATCACGAGAAACGGGAACAGCATCTTCGGGAACGCGGCGATGAGCGGCGTGCGCCGGGCCGCGGTCATCGAGTTCGCGGCCATAGCGCGCTGCACCACCAGAAAGTCGGTGCACCAGTAGCCGAACGACAGCACGAACCCCAGTCCCATCACCAGGCCGAACCACTCGACGCCCACGGGATTGGCGGACGCGTGCCCCATGAAGGCCCAGCTGTGCGTGTACGCCCCCGGTGCAAAGCCGCCGGCGGTGGCGTGCTCGGCCAGACGCGACACGAGTCCCGACCAGCCGCCCACCGCGCGCAGGCCCAGGAACACCAGCGGCGCGAACCCGAGGACGATCAGGAAGAACTGCAGCACCTCGTTGTAGATCGCGCTGGTGAGCCCGCCCAGGAAGATGTAGGCGAGCACGACACCCGCCGCGATCAGGATGCTCACGTCGAAGCTCCAACCGAGCAGCAGGTGCAAGAGCTTCCCCATGGCGTAGAGCGAGATCCCCGAGGAGAACACCGTCATGATCGCGAACGAGACGGCGTTCAGGGCGCGGGTCTTCTCGTCGAACCGCAGCTTCAGGTACTCGGGCACGGAGCGGGCGCGCGAGCCGTAGTAGAACGGCATCATGAAGAGGCCGATGAACACCATCGCCGGGATCGCCCCGATCCAGTAGAAGTGGCTGGTAGCGATGCCGTACTTGGCGCCCGAGGCCCCCATCCCGATGACTTCCTGGGCGCCCAGGTTCGCCGAGATGAACGCCAGCCCGGTGACCCAGGCGGGAATGGAGCGTCCAGAGAGGAAGAAGTCTTCGCTGGTGCGCACGTAGCGCCGCAACGCCGCGCCGATGCCCAGCACGAACGCGAAGTACAACGCCATCACGGCGTAGTCCACCCAGCTGAGCGTGGTCATGGTACAGACTCAACCCGCACCGCGCGCGCGGGGTTGAAAGGCGCTGCTGCGGAGGTGCCACACGCGCGTTCCCGTCGGTATTGCTCGCACGCAACGGGCGGCTCCCCGGGTGCGCCCGAAGACCGCGCGCGGCGCTGGCGCATCGGGTGGCGCGTGACGGCGTCAAACTTGAAGAGCGACTGACTTGACCCGTTGTACCCTTTGGGCCGTCCAGGGGAGCGACGTGACTCAGGTCAGGGTGCCGTCCTTTGACCACCCCACCTCGCCCGAGGTGGGGGGCCGCGAGCGCCGTGAGGCTGCGGAGCTCGCGCTACCCGCCGTTTCCGCCTTCCGCCACACTGTCACTCGTCGAGCGGGCCGCCTTCCGGCGGCTCCGGAGAACCGTCCTATGCATCGAATCCTGTCCTTGCTCTCGCTCCTGGCGCTCGCCGCCGCCCCGAGGCTCCTCGAAGCCCAGGGCTCGATCTCCGGGACCATCACCGACACGTACACGGCCGCCCCGGTCGCGGGCGTCACGCTCAGCGTCGTCGGGACGGCGCTCGGCAGCGCGACCGATTCCGCCGGCCGATATACCGTGGCGAATGTACCCCCGGGCACGCAGCGGCTGCGAGCGCGCAGGGTGGGTTACGCGCCCGCGGACACGACCGTCGTGGTGCGGCAGGGAGAACCGACGCTCGTGAATCTGCGGCTGCGGCCGAGTCCCTTCGAGCTGAATCCCGTGGTGGCGATCGGGTACGGCGAGCAGGCCAAGGGGACGCTGACGGGCTCCGTCAGCGCCGTCTCGGGCAAAGACGTGCAGAGTGTCCCGGCGCTCAACCTGTCGAACACGCTCGGCGGCCAGCTGCCCGGCCTGGTGACCGTCAACCCCAGCGGCGAGCCCGGGTACGACGGAGCGATCATCCGCGTCCGCGGCAGCCATACACTGAACGACAACAGCGCGCTCGTGGTCGTCGACGGCGTGCCGGATCGGGACGGCGGCTTGGAGCGGCTCGACCCGGGGGACATCGAGAGCATCAGCGTGTTGAAAGACGCCACAGCGGCGATTTACGGATCCCGCGCAGCCAACGGCGTCATTCTCGTCACGACCAAGCGGGGACGCAGCGGCGCAGTGCAACCGCCGCAGCTCACCGTGACCATGAACCAGGGCTTCAACCACCCCACCCGTACGCCCAAGATGGCAGACGCCGCGACCTACATGACGATGCTCGACGAGATCGACATGTACCGGAACCAGACGCCGCGCTACTCGGCCGACGTGATCGCGAAGTACCGGCAGGGGGGCGATCCCTGGCTCTACCCGAACACCGACTGGTTCGGCGCGGTCATCAAGCCGATGTCGTACCAGACCAGAGGCAACGTCGCGCTGCGCGGCAGCAGCGAGCACATCGGGTATTACCTGTCCCTCAACGGTCTGACCGAAGACGGCTACTACCGCAACAGTGCGACCCGGTATAACCAGTACAGCTTCCGCAGCAACATCGACGGTCGGATCACGGACCACCTCAGCCTGCGGTTCGACCTGACGGGACGACTCGAGGACCGCAATTTCCCGGTCCGCAGCGCCGGCTCGATTTTCCGCGAGCTGATGCGCGGCAAGCCGAACCTTCCGGCGTACTGGCCGAACGGGCTGCCGGGTCCCGACATCGAGTACGGCGACAACCCGGTCGTGATCGGGACGCCGGCGACCGGATACGACCGGGACGGGCGTGACTACGTGCAGGGCAGCCTGGGCATGGAGTTCAAAGTGCCCGGGATCCGCGGCCTCACCGTCAGGGGCAATGCGTCCTACGACGTGCGCTTTCGGAGCCAGAAGACGTGGCGCACGCCTTGGACGCTGTACACCTGGGACTACAAGACGCGCGACGCGGACAGCCAGCCCGTGCTGCAGGCGGCCCAGCGGGGATACAGCACGCCGCAGCTGAACCAGTTTGACGGGCGCGGCACCGGGACCCTGCTCAACCTCGTGGGTGAGTACCGGCGGCAGTTCGGCCCGCACACGGTGGGCGTGCTGGGCGGCATCGAGCGTCAGCTGGCGGACAGCGACTACGACAGCGCCTTCCGCGATTATTTCACCTCCGCTCAGATCGACCAGCTGTTCGCCGGGGGCGACCTCGGGAAGACGAACAACGGTACCGCGTGGGTCGCGGCGCGGCAGAACTACTTCACCCGCATCAACTACGCCTTCCGGGACAAGTATCTCTTCGAGTTCGTGGGGCGCTACGACGGCTCCTACATTTTCCCGGCGGCGAAGCGGTTGGCCTTCTTCCCGGCCGTCTCGGCGGGGTGGCGCATTTCGGACGAGCCGTTTTTCCGTGACCACGTACCGCTATTCGACGACCTGAAGCTGCGCGCCTCGTGGGGCGAGACGGGAAACGACCGGATCGAGCCGTGGCAGTACCTCCCCACCTACGGCTTCGGCGGCGGGTACGTGTTCGGCGGCAATCAGGTCGTGACGAGCGTCTTCCCCACGCGTACACCCAACCCGAACGTGACGTGGGAGGTCGCGAAACAGTTCGACATCGGCCTCGAAGGGCGCCTCTTGAGCAACCGGCTCTCCTTCGAATTCGACCGGTTTAGCGAGCGGCGCAACAACATTCTCTCGTTTCGGAACGCCTCGGTTCCCCAGACGGCCGCCATCCCCCTGCCGCGCGAGAACATCGGCGTGGTCGCCAACTCGGGCTACGACGGGTCGATCACCTGGCGGCAACAAATGGCCAACGACGTCTCTTTCCAGGTCACGTTCAACGGCGGCTATGCCCACAACAAGATTCTGTTCTGGGACGAGCCCCCGGGCGCGCCTCCCTGGCAAGTCGCGACCGGCCATCCCATGAATTGTCCGAACCAGGCGAATCAGCGCTGCGATCCGCGCGCCGCCGGCATGTATTACGTGGCGATTGGGATCTTCAAGGACTCGGCCGCCGTCGCCAATTACCCCCACTGGGCCGGTGCCCGACCGGGGGACATCATTTTCCAAGACGTCAACGGCGACGGTAAGATCGACGCGAACGACATGGTCCGGATCGACAAGACCGGCGATCCCACCTTCACCGGCGGCCTCAGGCTCGCCGCGCAGGTGAAGAGCTTCGACGTCAGCGTCTTTTTCCACGCCGCCTTCGATGCGGTGCAGTACTTCAGGACGGAATCCGGCGACATCGGCAACTTCACGCAGGAATACGCGCAGAATCGCTGGACCCCAGACAATCCCAACGCTCCCGGTCCACGCACCTTCAACCGCCAAGACGAATACTGGGTCGCGCCCCAGAACCCCAACACCTACTTCCTGCGCGATGCGTCGTTCATCCGTCTGAAGTCGGTCGAAGTGGGATACCATCTCCCCGCTCACCTGGCGGCGGGGTTGGGCGTGCACGACGTCCGAGTCTACGCTAGCGGATACAATCTCCTGCTGTGGGACCGGTTCGGGGTGGTGGATCCCGAGACGCGGGACAGCCAGGGTCAGTACTACCCGCAGCAGCGCGCGATCAATCTCGGCGCGTCCGTAACGTTCTGACGGGGACACCGAACATGAGACTCCATATCCGGATCACCAGGGCGGCGGTGCTGGTTCTCCTCGGGTTGACGGGTTGCACCGGGGTCATGGACCTCACCCCGAAGGATCAATTGCCGGAGGAGGCGGTCTTCGCAGACCCGAATCTCGCCCAGGCCTTCCTGAACGACATGTATCGGGGGCTGGGGCACGGTCTGTACGAGATCATGCTGGCCTCCATCACCGACGAAACGCACTTCATCCACAACTACGCCACGGAGCCGGTCGTCAAGTCGATCATCACCTCGAGCGACCGCGGCGCGATCGACGATGGCCGATTCGCGCACTTCAACTGGGGACCCACCTACTCTCGCATCCGGCAGACGAACGTGTTCCTGAGCCACATCGACAAGACCACGTTCGACGATGCCTGGAAGCACCGGATGAAGGGGGAAGCGTACTTCCTGAGGGCGTACTTCTACCACAACCTGATGCGGATGTACGGCGGCGTGCCACTCATCACGAAGGTCTACGGGCTGAACGAAGACTACCGGGTCGCCCGCAACACCTTCCAGGAGACGGTCGCCTTCATCGTGGCCAATGCCGACTCGGCGGCTGCGCTGCTGCCGCTCTCGTACAGCGGCGCCGACCTCGGCCGGGCGACGAAGGGGGCCGCGCTCGCGCTCAAGGCACGCGTGCTGCTGTACGCGGCGAGCGAGCTGTACAACGTGAACCCGAGCGGCAAGCCCGAAAACGGCTATACCACGGCGCAGGATCGCACGGCCCTCTGGAGGGCCGCGAAGGACGCGGCCAAGGCCGTGATGGATCTCGGCATCTACAGCCTGTTCCGCCCGAGCCCGGCGAACGCGCAGGAGGCCGCCAAGAACTACGGTGACCTGTTCCTGCAGACGATGAGCGAAGAAGTGATCCTGAGCCGTTTCTTCCTGTCGACTCGGGACGACGGCTACAATCCCGGCCTGCACAACGGTCCCAACGGCTTTCACACCTGGGGCGGGAACACCCCGATCCAGAACCTAGTCGACGACTATCGCATGTCCGACGGCTCGAAGTTCGACTGGAACAACCCGGTGGAGGCCGGGGCGCCGTACGCGAACCGCGACCCCCGTTTTTACGCCTCAATCGCCTACGACGGCGCCCCGTGGAGACCGCGTCCTGACGACGTGAAGGGCCTGGACCCCGTCGGCATCATCCAGACGTTCCGGCAGCTCGCCATCCGCAACGACTCAGGCAGGGTGACGGATGTGGTGCCCGGCCTTGACACCCGTGACAGCCCGGTCGAGAACTGGAACGGTGCCTACTCCGGCTACTACATCCGGAAATTCGTCGACCCGTCCATCAACGCGCAGTTCATCAAGGAGCAAGTCCCCTGGATCTTCTTCAGGTACGCTGAAGTGCTCCTCAACTACGCCGAGGCCTCGATCGAGCTCAATGAGCTGGCGGATGCCGTCAGCGCCCTGAACCAGATCCGGGTGCGCGCCGGCATGCCGGTGTTCTCGGCGGCGTTGGGCCAGGCCGCGCTGCGGGACGAGTACCGCAACGAGCGCCGCGTCGAGATGGCGTTCGAAGAGCAGCGCTTCTTCGACGTCCGACGCTGGATGATCGCGCCTCAACCGGAGAGCCAGCCCGCGCGCGGCATCAACATCTTCCTCGACGGGACCAGCCGGACAGACCGGACGACCTGGCGGAACTACCGCTACGCGATCGACACCGTCCAGGCGCGGGCGTGGAACGACAAGATGTACTTCATGCCGATTCGCCTGGATGAGCTGAACCGGAACAGCATGCTCAAGCAGAATCCGGGATACTGAGCTGAAGCGAGACTGCCGCGGGCTCATCGTCGCCGTCGTAATCGGCTGCGGGCGCGGCGCGCCGCCGCCGGAGCGCGCCGCCCCGGTTGCCACCGGTGCCGTGACCACCGTGGTTCCGACCGAGACGGACGCGCGCGTCGCTCGGGTGGAAGAGCTGCTGCGCGGGGTGCCGGGACTGGACGTGACCCGACTGTCCGACGGCAATTATCAGCTCCGCATCCGCGGCCACCGCAGCATCCGCGGGAACCCCGGCGACGACGACCCGCTGGTCGTCATCGACGGCATTCCCATCTCGCGCGAGGCGGTCGCCAGCGCGCTCGCCGCGCTCGCGCCCGGAGACGTCGCCCGGATCGAAGTGCTCAAAGATGCCGGGGCGGCGGGGATGTACGGCTCGCGCGGAGCCAACGGGGTGATCGTCATTACCACCAAGCGCGCCCGATAATAATGGACAGGAGGAGCGACATGATGACTCGAGTGATTCGGCTCGCCGCCACGGCGTCCCTCGCCGCCACCGTGCCGCTGGCGGCCCAACGCGTCGGCACGATCGAGATCGGGGCATTCGCACGCTACACCGATTTCGACAACAGCCTGGGGTTCGGGAACGCGATCGGCGTGGGGGGACGGGGCGCAGTGTACGTGCGGCCCGACTTCGCGCTCGAGCTGGACGTGTCCCGATCGACGAAGTACACCCCGGTGCACGCGCGGCTGGTCAGGGCGTTCGCGGCGGGCGCGCGCGCCGACGTGCTGCTCGGTGGGGGCTACGTACGCAACTCGTACGGCGGGGCGCTGGGCGTGAGCGACGGCGGGTTCTCCGCCCTCCTGGGACTGCGCTACCGCGTGGGCGAGCGTCTGTGGCTGCGGGCCGGATTCGACGCCGACGCCATGTTCTCGACCGACAGCCGGCGCAGCAATCCGCTTCCCTTCTACAGCGGGAACTGGGGCCTCCAGCTGGGCGCCACGCTGCGGCTCAACGGCGGCCGGGGCGGCGCGCAACCGTAAGGAGGCCGGGTCATGAGACGCCGTCCCTGCGCCTGGCTTATTCTGAGCGGGGCGCTCGTCGGAGGCGCACTGCGCGCCCAGGCCCCGACGGGTACGATCACGGGCCACGTGACCGATGCCCCGACCGCGCGCCCGGTGCTGGGCGTCCGGGTGACGGTGGTCGGCACGGACCGAGGCGTCGTCACGCGCGACGACGGCGGCTTCGTCCTGACGGACGTGCCGGAAGGTGCGCACCGCGTGCGGGCCACGAGAATCGGCTTCACCCCCCAGGAGCAGACGGTAGTCGTGGTCGCCGGGCAGTCGGTGACGGCGGATTTCACGCTGTCCACGGTCGCCGTCTCGCTGTCGGACGTCGTCGTGGTGGGCTATGGGACGCAGCGCCGGGCCGACCTCACGGGCGCCGTCGTGTCCGTGCCCCCCGACCAGGTCCAGAAGACCGCGGTGGTCAGCCTGCAGCAGGCGCTGCAGGGGAGCGTGCCGGGTGCGACGGTGACGCAGGGCGACGCGGCGCCGGGCGGCGCGATTTCCGTGCAGATCCGCGGCGCGACCTCGACCAGCGGCGATAACCAGCCGCTGTACGTGATCGACGGCGTGGCGGTCGGGACGGCCGGGGTCGACAAGTTCACCGTCGGGCCGTCGGAGCCGAGCTTCACCACCATGACCACCACCAATCCGCTGTCCACGCTCGCCCCCTCCGACATCGAATCGATCGACGTCCTGAAGGACGCCTCGGCCACCGCGATTTACGGCAGCCGCGGCGCGAACGGCGTGGTGATCATCACCACCAAGCGGGGCCAGCGCGGCCAGCCGGGGCAGATCACTTTCAGCTCCTCGACCGGGATGTCGACCGTGGTGCGCGAGCTCGACGTGTTGAACGCGCGCGACTACGCCACCTACGTGAACAAAGCCAACGTCAACGCGGGCCAGCAGGCGCCCTACGGCGGACGGACGGGGAGCATCGCCCCCGACAGCATCGCGCGGCTGTACGGCGCGGGCATCGACTGGCAGCGCGCCATTTTCCGTACGGCGGCCACGCGCGACCTGCAGCTCGCCTTTTCGGGCGGGGACGGGAGCGGCAGCTATGCCGTGAGCGGCAACTACTTCGACCAGGACGGCGCGATCCGCGGCTCCGGGTTCGGGCGCGGGGGGGTGCGCGCCAACCTGGACCGCAAGCTCAACTCGATCGTGCGCATCTCGAGCAGCCTGGACGTCACGCGCTCCAAGGCCAACCTGGTGCGCTCGTCCGGCACCGAGGGCACGAGCGCCGAGGGGATCGTGCGGGGCGCGCTCCGCTACAGCCCGCTCCCGAACGAGGCGTACGACACCTCACGCCTTGCGATCGATCCGCGGGCCGAGAACCTGGCTCTGTCCGGCATCCTGGGCGCGAACCCGCTGCGCTACACCGACGAGGTGCACGAGAGCGAGACGGTGACGCGCGGCCTGGGCGGCCTCCGCATGTTCGCGCAGCTCCTGCCCTCCCTGTCGTTCGAGACGAGCATCGGGGCGAACTACGAGCGCAAGGGCGTCGACTCGTACTTCCCGCGCACCGTGTTCGAGGGCAGGAACAGCGACGGACTCGCCGTCGTGAGCGGTTCCGAGTTCGTGAACCTGGTGCACGAAGACCTGGTGCGGTTCGACCGGGAGCTCGGCGCCGACCATCACCTCGACGCGGTCGCCGGGTTCACCTACGAGTGGGACCGCAGCAGCTGGAACAGAGACGAGGTGAGGAAATTCCCCGACGACATCCTCGGCTCGAGCGCGCTGCAGCGTGGGCTCGCGGTGTCGGCGCCGCTCAGCGGCGTCGCCGTGTGGAAGACGGCGTCGTACCTGGCGCGCGTGAACTACGGCTTCCGCGACCGTTACCTCGTCACCGGCACGCTGCGCTCCGACGGCTCGTCCCGGTTCGCCATCAACAACAAGTGGGCCACGTTCGCGTCGCTGGGGCTCGCCTGGCGCGCCAAGCAGGAGCCCTTCCTGCGCGACGTCGCGTTCCTCACCGACTTGAAGCTGCGCGGCAGTTACGGGCAGTCGGGCAACCAGGCGATCGATACCTACCAGTCGCTCGCGAGCGTCCAGTGCGGCACCACGGTGCTGGACGCGCAGCTCGTGTCGGCCTGCTACTTCGCGCGGCTCGCGAACCCGAACTTGAGCTGGGAGACCACCACCCAGTACGACTTGGGGCTGGACGTGTCGGCGTGGCAGAATCGCGTAACGCTCACGGCTGACCTGTATCGCAAGCGCACCGACGGCCTGCTGCAGAACGTCACCCAGGCCCCCAACACCGGCTACTCGAGCGCCTGGGTCAATTCCGGCCGGGTGACGAATCTGGGGCTCGAGCTCGCGGCCGACGTCCGCATCCTCAGCGGCGCCGCGGGCGGCCCCGCGTGGACCATTTCGGCCAACATCGCCGGCAACCGGAACCGCATCGTGAGCCTCGGCGCCACCGAGCAGCAGTTCTCCGATCGGCTGGGGGCGGGCGGGGGGCTCGAGGTGAACCCCTTCATCGAGAAACCCGGCCTGCCGATCGGCACCATCTGGGGCTACCAGACCGACGGGATCTTCAAGGACACGGCCGCGGTCAACGCCTACAAGAGCGTGCAGGCCGACGCCCGGGTGGGCGATTATCGCTACAAGGATCTGAACGGCGACGGCCACCTGACCGACGCCGACCGGACCATCATCGGCAACGTGAACCCCGACTACGTCTTCGGCATCACCAACCGCATCACGTTCGGTCGCTTCGATTTCAGCGCCCTGATCCAGGGGGTGCACGGCAACAACATCCTCAACGCCAACCGGCTCCAGTTCCTGCAGCTCAACGGGTTCGGCGGCAATATTCCGCTCGACTACTACCGGAACGCCTTCGATCCGGTGACGAACCCCAACGGCAAGTACCCCATGGTCACCACGAACCGTGTGGGCGTGGGGCGCTTCTCCGATGCCTTCGTGGAGGACGGGAGCTACATCCGGCTCAAGAACGTGCAGCTTGGCTACGAGCTGCCGCCCAGGGTCGTTCCCGGGGCGCAGTCCGCCCGGGTTTATGTCAGCGCGATCAACCTGCTCACGAGCACCGACTATACGGGCTACGACCCCGAGGTCAGCGCCTTCAGCACCACCGCCATGCGGGGCGTGGACCTGGGAAGCTACCCGCAGTCGCGCCTCGTCACCTTCGGCATGACGCTGACTTTCTGAAAGGAGGCGCGCCATGAATCGAGCTCGTCGCGGCTGGTTCACACTGCTGGCGTCGGCGTGCCTCTGGACGGGCGCCACGGCGTGTCACGATCTGTTCAATCTCGACGAGCATCCGCAGACCTTCGTCGACCCCGCGAGCTACTTCAAGACCGGCGACCAGGCCATCGCGGCGGTGAACGGCATCTACGCGCCGCTGATGACCTGGGACGACTGGATCGATCCGGCCTGGCAGGAGCTGACCTGCGAAGGTCCGGACATCTTCTGTCCCGACTGGTGGGCGTTCGGCCGGCTGGGCGCAAAGACCGGCACGTGGTTCGCCGGCCGCACCTGGACCGCGAACTACCAGGTCATCCGCCGCGCGAACGACGTGCTGGGTCAGCTGGACCGGGTGAGCCTCGACTCTGCGCTCGAGCAGCGCCTGCGGGGCGAAGCGCATTTTCTCCGCGGGTACGCCTATTTCGAGCTGGTGCGGCGCTACGGCGCGGTCCCGCTGCGGCTCACGCCGTACGTGCCGGACGGCACCTACGGCGACGCGCCACGCGTCCCGATCGAGCAGGTGTACCCGGTGATCGTGAACGACCTGAAGGCCGCGACGCAGGAGCTGCCGCCCGATTTCGCGTCGCACACGTACTCGAGCTCGGACCGCGGCCGCCCGACGGCGTTCACGGCCTGGGGTCTCCTGTCCAAAGTGTACCTCACGATGGCCGGGGCCGAGCTCGCGGGAACGTCGCTGGCCACCGCCAAGCAGCAGTACGACGATTCCGCGCGCGTGGCCGCGCAACACGTGATGCAGAGCGGGTGGGTGACCCTCGAGCCGAGCTATATGCGGCTGTTCGACGGGCAGCAGCAGATCAACAGCAACGAGATCCTGTTCCAGATCGGGGCGACGCACCAGGAGAACACCGGCCCCGAAATCGCGACGTTCTTCAACCCGCACGACTATTCGACCGCGGGCGGAGGTGGCGGCGGCTTCCTGAGCATGCGACAGGTCTTCTATGCGACCTTCGACACGCTGGATCGGCGGATCGCCCCCGGCTACGCGATCTTTGCCGGGTGGAAGGAATCGTCGTCGTCCGCCGACGCGGGGACGCCCGCGTGGTACCAGGGCGCCGTGCCGGACAGCATCAAGACTGCGGTCGCGGCCGACAGCCAAATCGGGTGGACCTGGACCGAGTTGTGTGAGACCGTCGGGGCGAACGCCTACTTCAACCGCACCACGCGCGCGGTCGTGCAGATCTCACCACGCATCTACACGATGAAGTACATCGACCGCACGGCCCTCACCAAGAGCCAGAACGAGACGAACCCGATCATCCTGCGCTACGCGGACGTGCTGCTGGTGTTCGCGGAAGCCGAGAACGAGGTGAGCGGGCCCACGGCGGCCGCGTATGCGGCGATCAATCAGGTTCGCGCCCGGTCCAACGTGCCCAACCTGACCCTCGGGCTGACTCAGGCGCAATTCCGCGACTCGGTGTGGCTGGAGCGCCGGCACGAGCTGTATGGGGAGTTTCAGGAGTGGTTCGACCTGAAGCGCGAGGGCCGCTGGCTCGACATCATGAACGACCGCGTCCCCGCCTATCCCGGAGGCACCGCGCCCAACGCGTCGGTGTGCCGGCCGCGTCAGGCGTACCAGATGCTCCTGCCGATCCCCGATGCGGAGATCGGCGCGAACCGGCTCATGACCCAGAATCCCGGCTACTGAGCCGGATCCGGTTGTCGATGCCGACCGACCGTCCAGCGCTCCGCGCCCTCCTGGTTGCGGTCGCGGTCGCCGCCTGTCATGGCAACTCGGCCGGCATCCAGGTCCCTCCCGCTCCCACGCCCGCGCCTGCCGTGCACGTCCAGGGGAACGGGCTCGTCGACACGGCCGGCCGACCGGTGCGGCTGCGCGGCGTGAACCGCTCCGGCGCCGAATACGCCTGCGCGCAAGGGTGGGGCATCTTCGATGGCCCTTCCGATTCGGTCTCCGTGAGCGCGATCGCGTCCTGGCGGGCGAACGTGGTGCGCCTGCCGCTCAACGAGACCTGCTGGCTCGGGATCAACGGCGTGACGCCCTCGTACGCGGGAGCGAACTACCAGCAGGCGATCGCGGACTATGTCGGGCGGCTCAACCGCGCCGGTCTGGTGGTGATCCTCGATCTGCACTGGGCTGCGGCCGATACGGCCAAGGCGCTCGCGCAGGCCCCGATGCCGAATCGCGACCACACGCCGGAATTCTGGCGCCAGGTGGCCGCCGCCTACGGGCACAACAACGCGGTGATCTTCGATCTGTTCAACGAGCCGTTCCCGGACAGCAATGCCGATACGCCGGAGGCGTGGCGCTGCTGGCGCGACGGCGGCACGTGCCGGGGGATGAGCTTCCAAGCCGCGGGGATGCAGGAGCTGGTAACCGCGGTGCGCGGCACCGGTGCCACCAACGTGATCATGCTCGGCGGGGTGCAGTACGCCGCCACCCTGTCGCAGTGGCTCGCCAACCAGCCGACCGATCCTTTGAACAACCTCGCCGCGTCCTGGCACGTCTACAACTTCAGCTGGTGCCATGTGAAGAGCTGCTGGGACGGCCAGGCCGCCCCCGTCTCCCAGCGCGTACCGCTGGTGCTCGGCGAGCTGGGGCAGAACGACCGCGGCCGCACCTTTGTGGATTCGCTCATGGACTGGATGGACGCGCGCGGCGGCAGCTACCTCGCGTGGACCTGGGATGTGTGGAAGTCGGTCTGGGACCTGATCCAGAGTTACGACGGAACACCCACGGCCTATGGGGCGGTGTTCAAGGCGCGCTTTGCCTCGTAGCGCCGCGGCCGCGCTGCTCGCCGCGCTGCTGCTCGCCTGCGGCCCCGGCGGGCGGCCGGAGCCGCAGGGGCCTGCGCTGGTCGATCCCCACGCGACGCCCGAGACCCGCGCCCTGTTCGTGAACCTGCGGCGCCTGGCGGGGAAGGCGCTGCTGTTCGGGCATCAGGACGACCTGGCCTACGGCGTGCAGTGGTTCAACGAGCCGGGACGATCCGATGTGAAGGAGACGGCGGGATCATACCCGGCGGTGTACGGCTGGGACGTCGGGGGTCTGGAGCAGGACCGGGGCGCGAACCTAGACGCCGTCGCCTTCGAGCGCCAGCGCGGCTGGATCGCCGAGGGGTATCGCCGCGGCGGCGTCATCACCCTCAGCTGGCACATGCGCAATCCGGTCACGGACGGCACCGCGTGGGATACGACTCAGGCGGTGGCGGCGATCCTCCCCGGCGGGGCGCAGCACGAGCGTTATCGACAGTGGCTCGACCGCTTTGCCGATTACGTGAACGGTTTGCGCGCGCCGGTCGCCGTGCCCGTGATCTTCCGGCCGTTCCACGAGACGAGCGGCGGCTGGTTCTGGTGGGGTGCCCGGCACGCGACGCCGGACGAGTACCGGCAACTGTGGCGCTTCACGGTCGAGTATCTGCGCGACCGGAGGGGCGTGCACAACCTGTTGTGGGCCTATTCGACCGACGTGTTCGACTCGAAGCAGGGTTACCTGGAACGCTATCCGGGCGACGCGTACGTGGACGTGCTCGGCTTCGACGACTACCAGAGCGTGCGCACGCCGGCCACGCGCGCCGTCTTCTCACGGCGTCTCAGAAACGTCGTCGAGCTGGCGGAGGCGCGGGGCAAGATTGCGGCGCTCACGGAGACCGGCGTCGAGGCGGTCCCGGACTCGCTGTGGTGGACCGGGACGCTGCTCGCCGGCATCAAGAGCGACTCCGTCGCGCGCCGCATCGCCTGGGTGCTGGTGTGGCGCAATGCGACCTTCGAGCGGGAGCACCGGCACCATTTCTTCGCTCCGTATGCGGGACAGGCCAGCGCCGCCGACTTCGTTCGCTTCACCGAGGACCCGCTCGTGCTCCTCGAGAACGAGCTGCCCGACATGTATCGTCTCGAGCGTCCCTGAGAGGCATCCGATGCGCTTCGAAAAGCAGGTCCTTCGCGCCTGCGGCGCTCAGGATGACAGGCTCGCTCGCGTCGCGAAGTAGAAAAAGGACGAATCGAGAAGTGACCCTGGGAGGTTCACATGACCGCGAATAGTGACGACCTTGACCGGCGGGACGCGCTGAAGCTGATCGCCGGCGGGCTCGGCCTCGCCGCGGTGTTGGTCGCATGCGCGGCACGCGGTGCCGCCGCGCGAGCGATTCCCCAAGATCCTCCAGCTCGGGACCTCCAGGCCGTCCCGAGCGAGTTGTATCTCGCCGATTCGAGCCTCCACATCATCAACGTGTACAAGATCGAGGCCGCGGTCCTGCGCGACTCGCAAGGCCGGTCGCAGGCGGAGATCCTCGACCGGCTGGCGCGCGAAGTCTACGCACCCTACTCGACTTTCTGGCGAGGGTACCTCGGAGACGAGGCGACGTTCCGGAAGTGGGCGGAGTCGTCGCTGCTCGCACGCAGCCATCCCATCCATACGCGCGTCGCCGCTCTGGTGCGCTTGAACCTGGATAGCCTCTTCACCGCGGGCGCGGCCTGGGTGTCGCACAACACGGGCCACCGGCCGCACGGAACGTGGTACATCGTGTTCGGGCCCGGCTGGACGGACATGGGGGGTTTTGCCGACGGCACCATGCTGGCGGACTTCACCAAAATGGAGCCCGAGCGGGACGCGCTGGAGTTCAAGTTTCCGCACGAATTCACGCACATGGCGGGTGCCAGCGCCGCCGCACGCCGGGACGCGGACAGCGGTACAGTCCTCGCGGGGATCATCAGCGAGGGTGTGGCGTCGTACGCGACGTACGTGTACGCGGCGGGGCGGCTCGCGCGAGCGCAGAGCATCGGGTACACGGAGCCCGAATGGACGTGGGCGCTCGCCCACGAGCGCGACCTGATCGCGGCGGCCAAGCCGTACCTCGGGTCGCGCGTCAAGGCCGATGACGATCGCTTGCGCGCCCGCAACCAGCGCCTGCTCGTGGGCGGCCCGACCGCCGTCGCTTACTTTCTCGGCTTCCGTATCATCGAGGCATACGCCGCTCACCATGGCGCCGCTTCGTGGATCGACGCGATGGACCTGCCCGCTCGCGAGGTGCTGGCGCGCAGTGGTTACCAGTTCTGACGGATTCAGCGGACCCTGGCAGGGGGAGGTTCACATGACCGCGAATAGTGACGACCTGGACCGGCGCGACGCGCTGAAGCTGATCGCCGGCGGGCTTGGCCTCGCCGCCTTGGGCGGGACCGCATCCTGCGCTCCGACAGTGCGCGCTGCGTCCGCCCAGCCCCGGCTCCAGGCCGGACCTGCACCTGAGCGCTTCTTCGCCGCCCCGCCGATCGACCCGGTGCGGATCGGATTCGTCGGCGTGGGCGGACAGGGGAGCGCCCATGTGCGCAACCTGCTCCGCGTCGAGGGGTGCGTGATCAAGGCCGTGGACGACATCGTGCCGGAGAAGGTGACCCGCATACAGGACCTGGTCGAGCAGGCCGGCTTCCCACGCCCGGCGGGCTATTCCCGCGGCCCCACGGACTTCGTGCGCATGTGCGAAGAGCAGGACCTGGACCTGGTCTACAACGCCACGCCGTGGGAGTGGCACGTCCCGATCTGCCTCGCGGCCATGCGCAACGGCAAACACGCCGCTACCGAGGTGCCGGCGGTCTACACGATCGACGACTGCTGGGCGCTGGTCGAGCACGCGGAGAAGTACGGCAAGCACTGCATCATGATGGAGAACTGCACCTACGGGCGCATGGAGATGATGGTGTTCAACATGGTGCGCCAGGGCGTGTTCGGAGAGATCCTGCACGGCGAGGGCGGGTACCTCCATGACCTGCGGTCGGTGAAATTCAGTCCCGAAGGCGAGGGCCTGTGGCGCCGTGCCCATTCGATGCAACGCAATGGCAACCTCTACCCCACGCACGGTCTCGGCCCCGTGGCCAATTGCCTTGATATCAACCGTGGCGACCGGTTTGCGTCGCTGGTCTCGATGAGCAGCCCCTCCCGAGGACTGCAGCTCTACGCCCGTGAGCACTTTCCGGAGGGCTCACCCCAGCGCCAGGAGCGCTACGTTTTGGGCGACGTGAACGTGAGCCTGATCAGGACGGCGAACGGGCGAACGATCTGCGTGAGCCACGACACGAACCTCCCGCGCCCCTACAGCAGAGTCCACGTGGTCCAGGGCACCCGCGGGCTGTTCCAGGGCTACCCGGACCGCGTCTACATCGAAGGGCGGAGCAAACCGGACGAGTGGGACCAGGCGGACGCGTACGTGGCCGAGTTCGATCACCCCCTGTGGAAGCAGATGGACGAGAAAAGCCGGGGCGCCGGCCATGGCGGCATGGACTACCTCGAGGACTACCGGCTCATCAAGTGCCTGCGCGAAGGGGTTCCTACCGACATGAATGTCTACGACGCCGTGAGCCTCAGCGTCGTCACGCCGCTCTCCGAATGGTCGGTGGCGAACGACAGCCGGCCCGTCGAGTTCCCGGACTTCACCCGCGGCCGCTGGAAGGCGTGGCCGCGGTTGGGTATCGTCACGGCGTGACCGACACGGCACCACGCGCGCTGGTAACTGGTGGAGCGGGGTTCATCGGCTCCCATCTCGTCGATCGCCTGCTGGCGGACGGTCACAGCGTGTGCGTTGTGGACGACTTGTCCACGGGATCGGCCGCCAACGTCCCGTCCGATGCTCGGTTCCAGCGAGTCGACATCTGCGATCTGGCCTCGCTGCGCGAAGTGTTCGCCGCCTTCAGGCCGGAGGTCGTGTTCCACGCGGCGGCGCAGACGGACGTGCGCCGGTCGACCCGAGAGCCGGACTTCGACGCGCGGGTGAACGTGCTGGGCGGGCTGAACGTGCTACGCGCGGCCGTCGCCGTCGCCGCGCGACGCATCGTCTACGCGTCGTCGGCCGCGGTGTACGGCGACCCGCGGCGCCAGCCCGTGTCCGAGGCCGACCCGCCGCACCCGATTTCCGAATATGGCGCGAGCAAGCTCGCGTTCGAGCATTATCTCAGCGCCTACGCGGCGCGCGGGCTGATCGAGTACAGGGTGCTGCGCTATGCGAACGTGTACGGTCCAGGGCAGCGGGCCGATGGGGAGGCCGGAGTGGTGGCGATCTTCGCGCGGCAGATGCTCGCCGGCGAGCCGGTGACGATCTTCGGCGACGGCACGAAGACGCGCGACTATGTGTACGTGGGCGACGTGGTGGAGGCGACCATTCGGGCGGCAGCCGGACCCCCGGGGAGGGGGGTCGTCGCCAACATCGGGTGGGGACGGGAGATCTCGGACCTGGAGCTGTTTCGCGAGGTGGCGGCCGCCACGGGATACACGAAGGGGCCGACCCACGCCGCAGACCGGCGGGGTGACATCGCGCGGATCAGTCTCGACGCCGCCGTGGCGCGGCGCATTTGGGACTGGCGTCCGTCCGTGCCGCTGCGGGACGGCGTGCGACACGTGGTGGAGGGAGCGAAGGCCAAGCCCGAGCTCGCGCGGTAGGCCCATGGGCGCGCCCGCACTCGTCATCCTCGCGGCTGGAGTCGGCAGCCGCTATGGCGGGCCCAAGCAGATCGAGCCGCTCGGGCCGGGCGACGCGACTCTGCTCGACTATTCCGTCTACGACGCGCGGCGCGCGGGCTTTGGAAGGATCGTCGTGGTCACCCGGCCGGAGCTCGCGGCGGCCTTCGGGCGGATCGGCGCGACGGTCGCACTCCAGCGACTCGACGATGTGCCCGGACCCGTACCGGCGGGACGGGAGAAACCGTGGGGCACGGGCCACGCGGTGCTGGCGGCGGCCTCCGACGTCGGCGGCCCCTTCGCGGTCGTGAACGCGGACGACTTCTATGGCCGCGACGCGTTCATGCGGGCAGCGGGGTTTTTCGCGGCCGGCCACCTGGGCGAAGCCTCTGCGACGTTCGCCAACATCGCGTACCCGCTACGCGACACGCTGAGCGCTGCCGGCGGCGTGAATCGCGCGGTGTGCCGTGCCGATGGGGATGGGTGGCTCGAAACCGTGGACGAGGTCGTGGACATCCGGCACCTGGGAGACGGCACGTATGAAGGGACCGATAGTCGCGGCCGGCTCGTGCACGTGGCGGCGGACGCCCTGGTCTCTATGAACCTGTGGGTCTTCACGCCCGCGGTGTTCGCCCTGCTGCGGCGCGGGTTCGCGGAGTTCCTGCGCCAGGACACGGCCGGACGGAGCGAATTCCTGATCTCGCACGCGATCCGCGACGCGGTGCGCCGTGGCGAGGCGCGGGTGCGGCTGTTGGGCACGAGCGGCCGCTGGCTCGGCGTGACCTACCCGGACGACCGCCCGCGCGTCGAGACGGCATTGCGGCAGCTCGTGGCCGCGGGCGAGTACCCGGAGCGGCTCTGGGAATGAAGCTCGACACCCTCGATTGGATCGTGCTGGCGCTCTACGGCCTCGTCTGCGTCGCCATCGGCCTGGCGGTAGCGCGCCGCGCCGGTCAGGGCCGCCAGGAGTTCTTCCTCTCCGGGCGCCGGCTGTCGTGGTGGCTGCTGGGGGTGTCGCTCGTGGCCACGACGTTCTCGACCGACACGCCGAACCTCGTCACCGATCTCGTGCGCACCGGCGGGGTGAGCCAGAACTGGGTCTGGTGGGCCTTCGCGGTCACGGGCATGTGCACCGTGTTCTTCTACGCCAAACTGTGGCGGCGCTCCGCGGCCCTCACCGACATCGCGTTCTACGAGTCACGCTACTCCGGCAGGCCGGCGGCCTTCCTTCGCGGTTTCCGGGCGATCTACCTCGGCGTGTTCTTCAACGTGATGATCATGGCCTCGGTAAATCTCTCGGCGACCAAGATCGCCGGCGTCATGCTCGACTGGGATCGCCCCACGGCGGTGCTCGTCGGGGGCGCCGTCACCGTGCTGTACGCGGCAAGCTCCGGGCTGTCGGGAGTCGTGTTGACCGATTTCGTGCAGTTCCTGATCGCGATGGTCGGGTCGGTGATGGCCGCCGTCGTGGCGCTCGGGCTCCCCCAAGTCGGCGGCCTGTCGCGGCTGTTCGCCCACCCCGCGGTGGCCGGGCGCTTGTCGCTCTTGCCCGACTTCTCGGACTGGAGCACGGCGGCCGCCGTCCTGCTGGTGCCGCTGGCGGTGCAGTGGTGGAGCACGTGGTATCCCGGCGCCGAGCCGGGAGGCGGGGGCTACGTGGCGCAGCGCATGCTCGCCGCGCCCACCGAGCGCGACGCCATGCGCACCACCCTGCTGTTCAACGTCCTCCACTACGCCGTGCGGCCCTGGCCGTGGATCATCGTGGCGCTCGCGTCGCTCATCGTCTATCCCGACCTCGCCTCCATCGCCGCTCGCTTCCCCCACATCGACGCGGCGATCGTCAAGAACGACCTGGCCTACTCCGCGATGCTCGTGTATCTCCCGCACGGCCTCCTCGGGCTGATGATCGCCTCGCTCGCGGCGGCGTACATGTCCACCATCAGCACCCACTTGAACTGGGGCGCTTCCTATGCGGTCGAGGACTGCTACCGCCGGTTCGTGGCGCCCCACAAGGATGAACGCCACTACGTGCGAGTGGGGCGCGCCGTCACGGTGGGGCTGATCGCGCTCGCGTCGGCCCTGTCGCTCTGGCTCCAAAACTCCTACCAGGCCTTCCAGATCCTGCTCCAGATCGGCGCCGGGACCGGGCTGATCTTCCTGCTGCGCTGGTTCTGGTGGCGGGTCAACGCGTGGAGCGAGATCGCCGGCATGGCGATCTCCTTCGTGGTCGCCGTCTACTTCCAGTTCGTGCACACGGCGCTCGGGCTCGCGCCGCTCGCCTCGACGGTCCAGCTCGTAATCGGTGTCGCGATCACCACCGTCGGGTGGCTGGCCGTGACGTTCGCGACGCCGCCCACCGACCGGGCCACGCTCCAAGTCTTTTATGACCGGATTCGGCCCATGGGCCCGGGTTGGAACGGCGCGGTGACGACCCGGCCGGCGACTCCGGGTGAAAGCGTGACCGCCGCCTTCCTGTGCTGGTTCCTGGGCTGCGCCGTGATCTACGCGGCGCTGTTCGGGACGGGATACCTGTTGTACGGGAAATCGCTGCCGGGGATCGTGTGCCTGGTGGCCGCGGGCGCGGCGGCTTGGGGGTTGTTCCGCACCCTGCCTCGGGTCGGGTTCGGATGATTTGGGGGTTGGGACGCGCCTGCCCCGTTATGACAGTGTGCACCCCGAAGACGAGCGTCTCTATCTCCTGTTGGACCGCTACCTGGCCGGCGAGGCGTCGGCCAGCGAAGCGGAGGCCGTGCAGCGGTGGCTCGCGACGGACGCCGAGCACGCCCTGCTCCTGGACGATCTGCGGGTCATCAAGCGCGCCATAGCCGACAAAGCACCACACAGCAGCACCGATGCGGCTTGGGCGAAGGTGGTCAAAGCGCTCGAGATCGCCGCGCAGCCGCGCGTGTCGCGGCGGCTGCTAGTGGCGGCGCTCGCCGCCGCGGCGGTGATCGTCGCGCTGATCGGGGGGTTGGGCGTGCTGCGGCGGACGCCGCAGTGGAGTGAATACGCCACCACCGCGGCGCAGCGCCTGGTCGTGCGCCTGCCGGACGGCACGCAGGTCACCCTCGCGCCTAAGAGCCGCGTGCGGTACATGGCCGACTACGCCACGCACCGCGACCTGTATCTCGACGGCGAAGCGTATTTCCAGGTCGCCCCCGACTCCCGGCATCCGCTCCGCGTCCACACCGCCCAGAGCGTCACAGAAGATCTGGGGACCGCATTTGTGGTCCGGGCGTATGCTGATCAGGTCGCCACCGAAGTGGTCGTGGCCGAAGGGCGCGTGGCGCTCTCGCGGGCCGATACGGCCGCCGCGTCCCGCGCGCCCGCGCTGGTGCTCGAGGCGCGGGACCTGGGGCGGCTCGAGCCGGGCGGTGGCGTCACGTTGCGACGTGGCGTCGACGTCGGGCGGCAGCTCGCGTGGACCAGGGGGGTACTCGCCTTCGACGGCACACCGCTCGGCGAGGCGGTGCGCACGTTGGAGCGGTGGTACAACGTCGAGATCCGCGTGGCCGATAGTGCCCTCGCCGCGCGCCGTCTGACGGCGACTTTCCAGAACGAATCGATCGATCTGGTGCTTCAGCGGATTGCATTGACCGTCGGCCTGCGTGTCGAGCGCGCTGACGGCTCCGTCATCTTGCTCCGGAACGGTAGGTGACCATGATGCTCATGTACCGCGTTGCGTCGTCTCCTCTCGTGCTCGCGTTGGCAATGGCGGTGGTCCCGCACCGCGCCACCGCCCAGTACGCCGGCGATCCGACCGCAAGCCGGGCCCCGCGATTCCTCCTGGCCATGGCGGAGCGCTCCCAGCCGGTCCCGGTCGATCTCAAACGATCGGCGTTCTTACGCCGGCCGCTGTCGCTCGCGTTCGACGGCGCCACGCTCAAGGAGGCGCTGGCGGAGATCTCCCGGCAAGCGGGACTCAGCCTGGTCTATGCCGATGACGTGTTGCCGGCCGGGGGGGGAGTCGTGAACCTGCGCGCGGACCGCATCACGGTGGCCGCCGCGCTGACCGACGTGCTACTCGACGCTGGCGTCGACATCGTGTTCACGCCGGAGGGAAGGGCCACGCTGGTGAAGCGCCCGGCGGGGCTGGCTTTGCAGCTGGGCACGATCACGGGGACGGTGACGGCCGCGGGAACCAACACTCCCCTGGTGCGCGCCTCGGTCAGCGTGGTCGGTACTCGGCTGTCGGCGGAGACTGATGTCGCCGGACGGTACAGCGTGAGCGCGGTGCCGGTGGGGACGCAGCGGTTGCGGGCCCGGATGCTGGGCTTTGCTCCCGCCGACACCAGCGTGGTGGTCGAGGAGGGTAAGGAGACTGTGGTCGACCTGCAGCTCAAGGCGCAGGCCATCGAGCTGGAGGCCGTCGTGGCGGTGGGCTATGGTGAAAAGAAACGGGAGAATCTTACCGGAGCGGTTGCTTCTGTTGGTTCCGAAGTCCTGGACGGTCGCCCGCCCACAAATGCGATCGCGGCCCTGCAGGGAGAGATTCCCGGCCTGCTCGTGCAGCGCGGTTCGGGGCAACCAGGAGTCGAAGGATTCAGTCTCAACCTCCGGGGCGCTTCATCAGTTCCTAGAGACTCGACCCGGTTGTTCGCTGCCAACGGTGGCAATTCGCCGTTGGTGCTGATCGATGGTATCCCGGGCAACCTCGATCTCTTGAATCCCGCCGACATCCAGTCGATCGACGTCTTGAAGGATGCCGCGGCGTCGATTTACGGCGCCCGCGCTGCGAACGGCGTCTTTCTCGTGACCACGAAGCAAGGAAAGCGCGGGGCGCCCACAGTGACGTACAGCTCGAATGTCGCGACCACCCATTTGGCAGGGATGATGGATACGCCCAATAACTACCAGATGGCGATCATGGATAACGAGGCGAACATCCACGCCGGCGCGGCGCCGATGTATACGCCCGACCTGCTGGCACGGGTGAAAGCGGGCGACCCCAATCCCATCCCGCATCCCCTGTACGCCAGCTCGGGGTGGATGCTCTTCTTCACGTCGACCGACTGGAGACGCGCCGTCTTTGAAAACGGCTTCGAGCACAAGCACACACTCACAGTGTCCGGGGGGGGCGCGAATTCGGCCTACTACGTCTCAGGGACCTATGCGGACCAGCAAGGGGTCATTCGCTACGGTGACGACGGCAACAAGCGCTACAATCTCAGGCTGAATTTCGACTATGACGTTTCCAAGCGGATCCGCTTGGAATCCAAGGTGTCCCTGGACAACCAGGACATGTCGGATATCGGAGGGATCGGCGCTCGACGCGTGATGGTGGAAACGATCTTTGGAATGCCCAATCATCCGATCTACACGCAAGGTGGTCAACATTTCTTTGCGCAAGGTGGCTGGGGGAACGCGCTTGCCCAAGCCGAGGAAGCGGCTACGGCGCGCTTCAAGACCCGCAGTGTCAGCACGAATTTCAAGGCGATCGTCGATGTAGTGGAGGGACTGAAGCTCAATCTCCAGGCCGGCATCGATTACCGAACGCAGAATAACACGGACATCGGCAAGAGTTTTCCCCTCTACCGGTGGGACAACAGCGGCGTGGCCTACTATTCGATCGCGAATCCCGATCAGAATTGGGTCACCAGGTCGGATTCGGAAGGGACGCACCGGAACTACATCGGTTACGTCCAGTACAGCAGGCTGTTTGCCGACAAGCATCAGGTCGAGATCATGGCGGGCGCTTCGCACGAAGACAGCGACATCGACCAGTTCAACGCGGGCAGAAGCGACTTTCTAAGCCAGGACGTGTGGGGACTAGGACTCGGATCGTCTGCTAACATGTCCAACAACGGCGGCGGTGAGCACTGGACGATTCGGTCGGGATTCTCCCGCCTGAGCTACATGTTCAAGAACAAGTACATGCTAGATGCGAACCTGCGATGGGATGGCAGCTCGCGCTTCGCGCCCGGTCACCGCTGGGGATTCTTCCCGGGCGTCGCCGTGGCGTGGCGTGTCTCGGAAGAGCCGTTTGGCCGGCGTCTGGCCACGTTCGACAACCTGAAACTCCGGGCGTCCTATGGCGAGACCGGCAATCAGGAGGGCATCAACCTCTACGACTACTTGCAGTTGATCACCATCGGCAGACCGTGGCCGTACGATCGGGGGTATCCGTTCGGACAAGGCGGTCAGGATCAGCCGGCGTTTTTGTCAGGAATGGTCTCCAAGAACAGGACCTGGGAGACGATCGCCACCAGCAATGTTGGCGTGGATGCGACCATGTTCTCGTCCAAGCTCGACGTCACGTTTGATTACTTCATCAAGCGAAACAAGAACATGCTGGTCCCGATCGCCTATCCCGGGCTGTTGGGTGCGGTGCCGCCATACTCCAACGCGGGTGAGCTGAAGACCTGGGGGTTCGAGACCGCACTGGGATGGAAGGGCCAGGCCGGTGGACTGCAATATCGGGCCCGCGTGACGCTCAGCGATGCCAAGAACAAGGTCGTCAATTATGGCGGACAGGACACGTACGGGCTGGGCCTCACCTACGTTCGTCAGGGCTATCCCGTCAACACGTATTTCGGCTACGTGTTCGATGGGTTGATCCGCACTCAGGCGGAGCTCGATGCCTATAAGCTGCTGCAGGGCGTGCCGTCGGACATCGGCATCGGAGATGCGAAATACAAAGATCTCAATGGCGACGGCAAGATCAGCCTGTACGGCGATCTGCCCGGTCAGGATGGCGATGTGGTCAATCTGGGGAGTGCCACACCGCGGTATACGTATGGTCTGAATGTGGGTGTGAACTGGAAGAACTTCGACCTGGGCGCCTTCATGCAGGGCGTCGGGAAGCGGACGTTGATCAGGGAAGGCGACTACCGCATGCCCTGGAGCGACTGGTGGCGGCAACCCCCGTTGTTCTATTACAACAACACCTGGAATGAAGATCGCCCCAACGCGCCATATCCGCGCCTCAGTCACGGCAGCATCAGGGTCTGGAATTATCAAGCGTCGACATTGACGGCGTTCAGTGCCGCCTACCTGCGGCTGAAAAACCTGCAGATCGGGTATTCACTCCCGGATGCACTCACGCGGCGGGCGGGAGTGTCCCGCGCACGAATCTACTTCAGTGGATTCGACCTGTGGGAGACGGACAAGGTGCTGGGCGGCTGGGACCCGGAAGCGTCCCCAGATGGGTTCAACTATCCGTTCCAGAGAATGTACTCGGTCGGCGCCGACATCACGTTCTAGGACTGACGACCATGAACACAAGAGCGAAATTCGCGGGTATCGCCATCTGCCTGGTGCTGACGTTTGGGTGCAGCCCGCTCGATCTCGGCCCGAAAGATCAGATCTCCGATCCCTCGTTCTGGAAGACCCCGGACCAGTTCCAGCTGGCCGCCAACGATTTTTATTTCAGCCTCAAGGGACCCAATTACACCGAGGTCAACTCCGACATCGCCTTCGGATCCGGAGCGACGGTCGACCTGGCAGCGGTGAGCAACGGGTCGTACCTGGCGCCCGCCAATTCCCCTGTGTGGAATGATGCGTACACTGGAATACGGGCCACGAACTATCTGCTGCAGAAGGCGGCCGAATCCGGTTTGGGGCCGCAGATCGATCGCTGGGTCGGCGAGGCGCGGTTTTTCCGGGCGTATCACTACTGGAATCTGGTGAAGACCTACGGCGGCGTTCCGCTGATCACCAAGGTGCTGGACGTGACCTCGGCAGAGGTGTACACGCCCCGCTCGACGCAACAAGAGATCATCGATTTCGTCATCTCCGATCTCGATACCGCGGTCACGAAACTCGTCAAGCAAAGTGAGCTGAGCGGTTCGGAGCTCGGCCGGGTCACCCAGGGCGCAGCGCTCGCCTTGAAAGCCCGAGCCGCGTTGTACCAGGGAACGTGGCTCAAGTATCATGGCGGGGGTGATCCAGCGCCTTACCTCGCTGCCGCGATCGCTGCCGCCGAACAGCTCATCGCATCGGGGGAATACCAGCTCTACAGCGGCCAGGGTCCGCAGAGCTACAAGTACCTGTTCATTCTGCAGGGGGACGACAGCAAAGAGGTGATCCTGGCCAGGAGATTCTATGCCGGCCGCGCCACCCACAATTGGACCAGAGAACTGTGGTTCAATTACATGATTCCCACCAAGAAGCTGGCGGACATGTACTTGGCGACGGACGGTTTACCCATTACGAGCTCGCCGCTGTTCAAGGGATACGATTCGCTGACGACTGAATTCCAGAACCGGGATCCCAGAATGGCGATGACGTTCGTTGTCCCCGGCAGCGCCGTGTTCCAGGAGAGTGGGTTCCAGCCCGTGTTTCCGGGTTTCAGGGGCAGTAGCGCAACCCGCACTGGCTACATGCTCCGCAAATTCCTGGACGAAAGCGTCGAGGCGACCCAGTTCCAGGGTGAGTATGACTTCAAGGAGTTTCGCTACGGAGAGGTGTTGTTGATCCTCGCCGAGGCCCTGTTTGAGCGCGACGGTGTAATCTCCGATGCCGATCTGACCCGGACGATCAATCTGCTGCGCGGCCGCGTCGGCATGCCCGCGCTCACCAACGCCTTCGCGACCGGCAACGGGCTGAATATGCTGGCCGAGATCAGGAGAGAGCGGACTGTGGAGTTGGCGTTCGAGGGATTCCGGCGTGAAGACCTCCGGCGCTGGAAAACGGCGGAAACGGAGATGCCACAGGCCATGATGGGTGTGAAGTTTGTCGGCACGGAATACCAGCAACGGGATACCAGCGTGCACGTGGGTAGGGATGTCCAGGTCGACGGGGGCGGCTTCATTGTCGCGGAGCCGGCAGCCTCACGCCACTTCCTCGTCCCGAAGCATTATCTCGATCCCATTCCCTTACAGCAGATTCAACTGTCGCACGGAACGCTCACCCAAAATCCAGGATGGTGACCCTGGTCTCCCGCGCATGAGAAAGATCCTTTCGATCTCCTTCCTCTATGGTCTTTCTGCCGGCGCCGCGTCCGGGCAGCTGCAACGCGCTCAAATCGATCCCGCCAAAGCCCCGGTACCGCAGCAGCATTTTCAGCCGGAGTATGCCTTCGATGCTCCCGCTGATCCGCTCCGGTGGTCGACACAGAAAAGCGGGTTGAACGTTGCGTTTGGCTCGACGGATGAGTCGTACATGAGAAGTGACGCCCCGGACCTACCGAACGAGTCCCACCTGTGGGAGGACACCGGATGGAAAGGTGAGCGGCTCAATACTCAGCTGCTGATTTGGTCACCGGACACACTGCACCAGATACGGATTGCCCCGAGTGATCTCGTCGATGCGCGAGGCAGGGCCCTCAGCAAGCGCAATTTTCAGGTGAATCTGGTTCGCTATGTCTTGTCGAATTACCCCTACGGCGCCAGGAACGCCAGCTGCGACGTAACGGCCTCGGACACGGCCTATCTCATGCCCGACAGACTCGAACCCTTCGAGCGATTCGATCTGCCGGGTAGAACGGTCAGACCCGTTTGGCTCTCGCTGGAAATCCCTCCCGGCACTGAAGCCGGCATGTATCAGGGGACTATCGACGTCAGCGATGCAAACAGTCGTGTCTCATTGCAAGTGAAAATACGCGTTCAAAACCACGTACTACCGAAACCGGCGGATTGGAAATTCCGGCTCGACCTATGGCAAAACCCCTGGGTCGTGGCATGGTACTATCACCTTGAGCCCTGGTCCGCCGAGCATAAGGCTCTCCTGAAGAAGCACCTGCAGTTGTACGCCGATGCCGGCGGCAAATACATCACCACGTACGCGGTGCATTCGCCCTGGTCGGATAATTCGTACATGATCGAAGGGACGATGATCGAATGGACCAAGCGTGCCGATGGTACCTGGAAATTCGACTACAACATCTTCGATCAATACGTGCAATTGGCCATGGAGGCCGGAGTCACCAAAGCCATCACCATCTATACTCCGGTTCCCTGGGGGCATCGCTTCCGCTACCTCGACGCGAAATCGGGAAACTATGTGTACGAGGAATGGTCACCGGAATCGGATCAATTCAAGGCTGTGTGGACCGTCTTTCTGGACGATCTAAAGCGCCATCTGGAGCAAAAGGGATGGTTCGACAAGACCTATCTCGGCATCAACGAGAATCCGCTGCAGTATACGATGGCGGCCGCCAAAGTGATCAGGGAGCATTCCAGCAAATGGAAAATCACCTATGCGGGAGACTGGCATCCGGAGTTGGATCAGCTGTTGGATGACTATTCTCCCCACATCACCAGTGAACCAACCCAGCCAGCAATACGAGAACGTTCCGCCCGAGGCGCGACGACTACCTACTATCTGAGCTGCGCTCCACCGAGACCCAACACGTTTGTGTTTTCTCCACCCATCGAAAGCAGGTATATCGGTTGGTACGCCGCGGCGCACGGTTACGATGGCTTCTTACGCTGGGCATACGATGCCTGGCCAGCTGACCCGGTGCGTGACGCGCGGCATACGTTGTGGCCTGCAGGAGACTGCTTTCTTGTTTACCCCGGCGCGAATAGCAGCGTCCGGTTCGAGAAATTGCGCGAAGGAATAGTCGATTATGAAAAGATACGGGCCATACGCGCGCTGGCGTCCAGGTCCTCCGACAAGAGCATCAAGAGCCTGCTGCAGGAATTGGAGAGTCAATTGGGCACGTTCATCGGAGATCCCGATTACAGCAAACGTGATTACGATCAACGGAAAATCACGGACGCCGTGCATCGCGGAGCACAACTGCTGGAGGCTTTGAGCGATGGCCTGGCGCGATGATGGGGTTGCTGTGCACGGAGTTTCAGGATCCTCTCCTGACGCATGAGCTGATCCCCGCCGGTCCGGTTCCGACCGCGTTCGATCCGGACGGCGTCTACCCGTATGTCAGCTACTCGGAGACCTCCCACCGACCGGTACTCAAGCAGTACCGGTTTGTCGCATTGGAGAATGACAAGATCAGGGTCGTGATTTGTCCCGACCTCGGCGGCAGAGTCACATCAATGGTTCATAAGGGATCAGGTAAGGAAGCGCTGTCCGTTCCGGACGTCATCAAGCCTACGCGCATCTTGCCGCGCTTTGGCTTTGTGGCCGGCGGGATCGAAGTGAGTTTTCCCATCTCGCATTCTCCCACGCAGAACGAACCGGTGCTCTACGGCATTGCGCGAACCGAAGAGCGCGCGTATGTGACCTGTGGAGAGCGGGAGTTGCGTTTTGGCATGCAGTGGTCGGTGGAATACTCGCTGGGCGCCGACAACGACTTCTTGACGCAGCGCACCGTGTTTCATAATCCGGGATTGTCGGCGCGTCCCTGGATGTCCTGGTCGAATGCGGCCGTGCCCTGCGCTCCGGACACCGAATATCATTTTCCTGCGGGCGAGGTGCTGTCGCATTCGTCGAAGCTCGAGATCATCGATTGGCAACGATCGGGGCCTAAACGCGAATCGGACATTCAGGAGATGACGGGCTTCTTCTGGAAGACAAAGGATGCGAATGCCTTTGGCGCCTTCACGTCGTCGCGCGGTGCGGGGTTGTATCACATCGCCGATGAAGCGATCGCGCCGGGAATAAAATTGTGGAGCTACGGCGTCGGCAAAGACCGCGCCTGGGCGACGCTGGGCAGGGCACGAGGCGATCCGTACGTCGAGATACAGGGCGGACCCCTCCGCGACCAGTCGGTGAAGTTGGAGCTGGCCCCTCGAGAAACCCGATGGCACGTGGAGTTTTGGATCCCGACAGACAAGGCGTTGAGCATCTACTCGCTGAAGCTGCCGAGTGTAGAGCTCAGACCGGTCACAGACGTGCCGCTGTTCGATTGGGCCAGAGAGCCAGAGGTCAAGGTATGGAGCGACCTGCGGCGCGCTCATCAAACCACAGGACGCTTACCGGACCCCCCTGAGCCTCGACAGTGTCTTTGGGCGCCTTCCGGCATGGAAGACATGAATGCCGCCTTTGAATGGGCTATCGAGAACACGACGGACGAAACGGCAGAACGATGGAGATTCCACTATGGCACCTGGCTCGCCGGCACCGGAAAACGGCAAGCGGCCATCCACGTGCTCGGTACCACCGGGCTGGGGGTTGCAAGGGCTCTGTTGGCCAGGCTGCTGAAACTGGAAGGGGATATCGAGGGTGCCGCCAGGGCCTTCGGCTCGATTCGAGAGACATTGATGCAATTGCATCCGCAGATCGTGGTCGAGCGCGATGAGGTGCTCCGCAATCTGGGAGCACACACGCTCGCCGAGCGTGAGAGATGGTTGGATCAGGTTGACGCGCTTCAGGATGAGCGGATACTAGAACGACGCGTCCAGCTCCTGATCGACAGAGCCGAATATCAGGAGGCCAAACGACTCCTGCTGTCCGTTTCGTTCCAGAAAGTGCATCAACGTTATGCCCGCACGGCACTGTGGAAGCAGATATGCGAGCGATTGAATGAGCCTGGTGTGCCAGTCCCTGCTGAATTGGGAGAAGACCAGTTAGCCGACTTTGGTGCGTATCGCGAGTTTGTTTGAATGACCTGGGGCCGGTGTTGCGCACGCGCTACACCGGCGACCGCTGCACCCCCGCAACGGCGGCGGCCGGGATCTTGCGATGTCTGGACGCACCCGGTAGCCGTCGATGCCGCTCAACGCCAGCTTCGCCAACAAGCCAGAGACCTCCTCCGACGACGTCAGTACGGACGCCCACGAACGCGCGTGGGCGGATCGCATCCGCGCCGGGGACATGGACGCGTTCGAGACGCTGTATCGCGCATACTGGCAGCGGCTCTACGTCTTTGCCTTCCGCTACGGGCACGTCAAGGAGGACGCGGAAGAGGTCGTGCAGGACGTGTTTTTCCGGATCTGGCGCGGCCGGGCGGACTGGGTCCCGGCCGGCGCCGTGCGGAACTACCTCTACCTCGCCGTCCGCAACGCCGCACGCGACCGACTGGAGCGTGCCGCAGTGGCGCGTCGCTGGCGAGTCGGTCAGGTTGCGAGAGCGGCGGAAATCCAGTCTGAGTTGGAAGCGGCGGACCTTGTCGCCACGGTCCAACGAGCGCTCGCCGAGCTTCCACCCAAACGATCCGCGGTCTGCAAACTGCGGCTGATCGATGAGCTGAGCTACGCCCAGATCGCCGACCGGCTCGGCATCTGCGAGAAAACGGTGGAGACACAAATCGCTCGCGGCCTCAAGTCCCTGCGCGACCGAATCCGTCCGGCCATGGTCACTGACCCCGGGCGCAAGCCCGGGGCTCACCCCGGGGTCAGCACTTCCGCAGCCGCCGACGGCTCGGCCATGAACACGTGCCGTCCGACGCCGGCCGCCGCGCCGCGTGGGGCGTAGAAGCGCTCCCGCAAAGCGCCGACGACCTCCGGCGCGCGTCCGGCGCGACACAGCGCCACAATCGAGCCGCCGAACCCCGCGCCCGTGAGGCGCGCCCCCACCGCCCCCGCCTCCCGCGCCAGCTCCACCAGCCGGTCCAGCTCGGCGTGGCTCACCTCGTAGTCGTCCCGCAAGCTTTGGTGTGAGGCGTCGAGCAGCCGGCCGAACGCCGCGAGGTCGCCGGCCGCCATCGCCGTCTCCGCCTGCCGCACGCGCGCTGCCTCGGTGACCACGTGGCGGAACCGTCGCGCCAGCACGCCGGAGAGCGTCGATGCCGCCGTCTCGAGCAGCGCCGCGACCGGGGCTGCCGCGAGGAGGTCGGGGTAGCTGATGTCTTCGCGCTGGCCGAGCCGCGCGGCCACGAGGCGCCGCGCCTCGTCGCTCTGACGCGTGCGCTCATTGTACGCCTGTTGCGCGGCCCCGGACTTCTCGGCGTGCACCAGGCTCCACGCCACGATGAATTGCCACTCGGCGGGTACGGCCGTGGGCGTGAGCCGCAGCGGGTGGAAGTCGATCCGTGACGCGCACCCGGCCCGGGCGCCGAGGACGATCGCCTGGTCCATCCCGCCGCCCGCGGTGCCGACATAGCGCTCGCCCCGCGCCAGGAGCGCCATCAGCTCGAGCGGCGCCACCGTCACCGCGTTCGCGTGCAGCATCGCGAGGGCCATGGCCACGACGAGGGCGGACGAGGAGCTGAGCCCCGCGGCGATCGGGAGATCGCTCTCCACCAGGGCGTCGACGCCCCGCAGATCCGGGAATCGTTGCGCCAAGGCCCCAACCGCCGCCCGGGCATAATTGGTCCAATCCCCCGGCGGAGCCGGTGGGATACTCTCGCTCACGGCGAAGGAGCTGGGCGCGAAGCGCGGATCGCGGTTGACGAGGCGGGTCTCTCGATCCCCGCGCGGGCGAAACGTGAGGTGGATGCTCCGGCGCAGGGCCATGGGGAAGACGGGCAGACCGCAGTAGTCGATGTGTTCGCCGATCAAGTTCACGCGCCCCGGCGCGCGGACCACGTGCACGGGACCAGAGGGGGAAGGGGGGGCGCCGAACGCCTGCGCGAACGCTGCTACAATCCCGTTCGCGGCCCCGGTCACGCCGGCGCCAGCTCGCGCACGGCGCGACCCGCGGCCTCGAGGTTCGCGAGCTTCATCTCGGAATACTTGCGCGACAGGAGGACCCCGTGGGCGCCTCCCTGGAACGCCGCCCGCACGGCCTGATACACGTCCTCCGGCCGGGTCTTTTTGTCGCTCGCCCCGGTGGGAATGTCGATGTCGATGCCGGGCCAGATCTTGAGACGCGGTCCCGCTCCGGTCACGGCCCGGCGCGTCTCGCGCAGCACGTAGTCGGCCGAGAGGCCCTCTGCGGCAATCCGATCGAGCGGCCGCTCGCGATATTGCTGCACGCCGTAGGTGAACTCGAGCACCTGCTCGGGCGTGAGATCCGCGAACAGGGTCGCCTGGGCGTTGCGGACGTACTGTGCCAGGCGGGGACCGCCGCAGTTGTTGTACATCACGACCTTCAAGAAGTCCGAGTACTTGGCGAACTCGGCGTAATCCTGCTCCGCCCGATAGAACGGCGAAAACGAGTTGTTGTGCCAGACGTGCCAGCCGATGCCTTTATCGGGGGCGATGCTCTTGGCGAGCCGGTACAGATCGCGGTAGGTGTCGTTGAGCCCCTCGTTCCACAGTCGCTCCCAGGCGAGCAGCTCCGGATACCTGACCAGCAGGCGCCAGAACGTCACGAACGCCCCGTCGGCGGGTCGCTGCCCGCCACGCAGCGCCGCGGCCCAGCGCTCGAGCGCGAGATAACCTTCCCGCGCGCGGTCCACGTCGATCGCGGCCTGGCGCGCTGCCTCGAGACAGTGTGGGCAGAAGCAGGCGACGCCACTCCCCCCTCCACCGTGGCTCGCGGCGAGGGCGTTGTCGAGCGGCCCCTGGCGCTCGCTGCCCCACATCAGGCCGTCCACGTCGTACGACCGCAGGTAGTCCTCGGCCAGACCGAGCCAGAAGTTGCGCGTGTTGGGGTTGCGGTGGCAGGCGAGTCCCGTGGGCTTGCCGTGCAGGTCGATCTCGGCCGCCTGGTCGAACCCGGGAACGTCGCGGCGGAACACGTCCTCGAACCAGCAGTACAGCCGCATCCGGCGGCGCCGGGCGGCCGGCAGCACGTCGGCGATCACGTCGTAGGCGGCGTGATCCGGCGCTTTCTCGGGAGCGATACTGGTGCGCCGGTAGAACTGCGGATGCGGCGTCGCGAAGTTGCCTCCGCGGAAAGCGTCGTCGTACTCCTGCTTGCCGTGGTCGGGCAGCGGCTGGCCTCGCAGCTGGCGGCCGGCGATGCCGCGGCCATAGGTGAACGTCGCCAGAAACAGGGTGTCGATCGCCGCCACCTCCTGGAAGCCGTCGAGCACCTTGTCGGTGCCCTCATCCACGAACGACACGGCCCCCACCTGGATGCCGACCATCGGCCGATCGGGTGCTTGCCGGCGGCGCGGCTGACCCCGGGGCGATGCCCCGGGGTCCCATCGAGCCACGCCCGCAGCCACTGCCGCGACAAAGTCGCGCCGTTCCATGGCTCACGCGCTCCGCCAACTGCGGGCCAGGATCGTCTGCCCGGGCATTGCGACGGGCGGCACGGGCATGGGCCCGAACTGCACGTCGGTCGGAACCAGGTCTTGCGGGCAGCTCAGCAGCTCGTCCCAGGCGACCTCCTGGCCGGTGTAGGCGGCCTCGCGGCCCATGATCGCGGTCAGCGTGCTCTCGGCCACCTGGCGGCCCTCGTTGAGCGGCCGGCCCGCGCGAATGCTCGCGATCAGGTCGGCGTGCTCCTGCACGTACGGGTTGATCTTGGGTGCCTGCGGATCCCAGCTCCACGGCGCGGCTCCCGCGATGACCGAGTGGCCGTCCGATGTGCCGCGCGTGCCGACGAACCGCTCTCCGACGCGCGACGCCGTGCCGTCCTGCTGACGGCACATGCTCCTGAGGCGGGCCCCGTTGGGGTATTCGAACTCCACCGCGAAATGGTCGAAGATGTGCCCGTACGCCGGGTCCGTGCGCCGCTGACGGCCCCCCACCCCCATGGCTTTGACGGGATGCGCGCCGAACGCCCAGTTCGCCACGTCGATGTTGTGGATGTGCTGCTCGACCATGTGGTCGCCCGAGAGCCAGGTGAAGTAGAGCCAGTTCCTGATCTGCCACTCGGCGTCCGACCAGGACGGCTCGCGCGGCTTCATCCACAGCCCGCCCTGGTTCCAGTAAACTTCCGCCGCGACGATGTCGCCGATGGCGCCGTCGTGGATCCGCTCCATGGCGGCGCGATACCCGGCGTCGTGGCGCCGCTGCGTGCCCGCGACGACCGCGAGACCCTTCTGTGCCGCGAGCTCGGAGGAGGCCATTACCGCGTGCACCCCCTGCGGGTCCACGGCGACGGGCTTTTCCATGAACACGTGCTTCCCCGCGTCGATCGCGGCCGCGAGATGGCGCGCCCGGAAGGCGGGAGGCGTCGCGAGCAGGACGAGGTCCGCGTTGCCGTCGAGCACCTTGCGGAACGCGTCGAACCCCACGCAGCACTGGGAGTCCTTGACCTTGATCTTGGGCTTGAGCGTCGGGTCTTCCGTCGCCATGGTGGCCAGGCTTTCCCGGCACTTCGCGAGGTGGTCGGAGAAGAGATCGCCCAGCGCCACGAGCTCGACGTTTTCGCTCGACGTGAGGCAGTCCTTCACCGCGCCGGTCCCGCGGCCGCCACAGCCGATCAGGGCGATGCGGATCGGTTGCGGGACGCCGCGGCGGATGGACGGGGCACCGGGGAGGGCGATGGCGGCCGTCGCCGCCGCCGTGGTCTCGACAAATTCGCGACGCGTGACATCTCGGGGGTGTTTGGGGGTCATGACGGGCTCACGGCGTAAGGAGTACGATACGGAAGCCGACGAACGGCGCGTCGGCGAGCCACCAGCGGCTCTTGGGAAACTGCGGATCGGTCTCGTTCCACGCGGGCGTCTGCGCAGCTCGGGTGCTCGGGCCCACGCGCACCGCCGGGTCGGCCCATGATCCCCCGCGCACCACGGGGGGGCCGTCCGGCACGGTGACCCATTCGGCCACGTTGCCGAGCAGGTCGTAGGCGCCGAGCGCGTCGGCCTGTTTCGTGGCGACGGCGTGCGACTGGTGCGCGGCGTTTCCAGCGTGCCAGGCGAGGGCATCGCGGCGTTCGGCCGAAAGCGACGTGTCCGTGCTCAGGCCCAGCCCGAGCGCCCGCGTCCATTGAGCGTCCGTCGGAAGGCCGTAGTGTCGTCCGGTTCTGGCCGAGAGCCACGCGCAGTACGCCCGGGCCGCGCCGTAGGTCATGGCGAGCGCGGGGTAACCGTGGTGTCCGAAGCCCCGGTCGGGTGCGCCGTAGGGGCGGCTGGGTCGCGCTGTGGCGTCGGCAGAGTCGGGTCCTCCGGGCGCGCCCGCCGCGACGTCGAGCCGATACACCCACACGTCGTACTCGTCCCAGGTCACTTCGGTCTTGCCGATCCAGAACGGCGCGACGGCGACGACGCGCGGGCCCGTCGGAGAGTCGAGCGTGACGGTGCCGCCGGGTACGGGGACCATCTCGAAGGTCACGAGCGTCGGCGGGATCGAGTCGCGATAGGGGACCAGGCGGGCCGCGGCCTGGCCCCGCGCCGGCCCCGCCCACGCGGCGAGCAGCGGCGCGAGGGTTAGGTTGGTGGCCATGAGCACCCTGCGCCAGGTCTCGTTCGCCCTCATGGCGGCGCTAGGCGCCCGGCCGGCGCCGGCGCAGGAGCTGCGCCGCCAGTACGCGGAGCTACACATGGGCGTCGCGGTGCGGCTCGTGCTGTACGCACCGGACGACGCGACGGCGCGGCGGGCGGCGCGCGCCGCCTACGCCCGCATGGCGCAGCTCGAGGACGTGATGAGCGACTACCGCCCCGAGAGCGAGGTCCGCCGCCTCGCCGTGCGGGCGGGCGCGGACGTCCCCGTGAGTGGCGATCTGTTCGTCGTGCTGGCGCGCGCGGTCGACTTGTGGCGCCGGAGCGATGGAGCGTTCGATCCGACCGTGGGCCCGTTCGTCGAGCTGTGGCGCGCCGCGCGTCGCACGGGGCGGCTGCCGCCGCGCGCCGAGCTCGATACGGCGGCCCGGCGCGTGGGGTCGGACAAAGTCCATCTCGACTCCGTCGCCCGCACCGTACGGCTCGATGCGCCGGGAATGCGCATCGATCTGGGCGGCATCGCGAAGGGGTATATCCTCGATCGCGCGCTGGACGCGCTGCGGGCGCAGGGGGTGACACGCGCGCTGCTCGAGGCGGGGGGCGACATCGTGTTGGGCGACGCGCCGCCCAGAAGGCGGGGATGGCGCATCGCGCTGTCCGAAGGGGATACGATCCTCGCCAATTGCGCGGTCTCGACGTCCGGCGATACCGAGCAGTTCGTGATCATCGGCGGCGTGCGGTACTCTCACGTGATCGACCCGCACACCGGAATGGGACTGACCAGTCGCCGTGAGGCGACGGTGGTCGCTCCGGACGGCGTCACGGCCGACGGGCTCGCGACTGCGCTCACGGTGCTCGACGACGAGCGCGGCGCCCGGTTGCTGCGCTCCTTTCCGCAGGCGGCGGCGCGGGTGCGGCGTCACAGCCGGTAGGTCTCCTTCGCCAGCTCGTACGCCAGCGCGCGCGCCATGCGGCGGGCGTCGGTCTTGTCGATCACGTGCCGCGCCACGAGCCCCGCCAGGAAGTCGGCGTCCACGCGACGGGCCAGGTCGTGTCGCGCCGGGATGGAGCAGAACGCCCGCGTGTCGTCGTTGAAGCCCGCCGTCTTGTAGATCCCGGCGGTCTCCGTGGTGCGCTCGCGGAACCGCCTCATTCCTTCCAGGGAGTCGTGGAACCACCACGGCGGCCCCAGCCGAAAGCCGGGGTAGTGCCCGGCGAGCGGCGCCAGCTCGCGGCTGTAGGTCGATTCGTCGAGCGTGAACACGACCAGCGTGAGACGCTCGTCGTTGCCGTAGGCGTTCAAGAGCGGGCGCAGGTTGCGCGTGAACTCGGTGGCGACGGGAATGTCGGCGCCGCGATCGGGGCCGAAGCGCTCGAACACCTGGCGGTTGTGGTTCCGCAGCGCGCCGACATGAATCTGCATCACCAGCCCGTCGCGCACCGAGAGGCGCGCCATCTCCATGAGGAGGTGCGCGGTGAAGCGCCGCTCGTCCGCCGGCGTCACGTCACCCTGCCGGGCGCGCTGGAACACGGTTTCCGCTTCGTCTGGAGACAGCCAGGTCGTGTACGGCTCGAGCACCGCATGGTCGGTGGCGGTGGCGCCCATGCTCTTGAAGAACGTGCGGCGATCCTCCAGGGCGCGAATGAATTCGGCGTAGTCCACGAGCGGAGCGCCGTGCTCGCGGCCCAACGCCTCGAGCTCGGCGGGCCATTCGGGCGTGGCGATGCGGAACACGGCGTCGGGGCGGAAGCAGGGAATGACCCGGCCTTTCCAGCCGGATCCGCGGATGGCACGGTGATGGTCGAGCGAATCGCTCGCCGAGTCCGTCGTGGCCAGCACCTCGATGTTGAACCGCTCGAACAGCGCCCGCGGCAGGAACTCGGGCGCGCCGAGCTTCTCTCGGATCTCGTCGTAGATCCGCGGAGCCGTCTCACCCGACAGGCGGTCGCGGATCCCGAACACTTCGTGCAGCTCATAATCGAGCCAGGCACCGGTGGGCGTGCCGCGGAACAGGTAGTAGTGGTCCGCGAACCGCTGCCACACCTTGCACGGATCGGCCTCGACGGGCGCGTCTCCCCCGTCACGACGCGGCACGCCCAGGGCCTCGAGCGGGACGCCGCGGGAGTACAGCAGTCGCAGGATGTAATGGTCCGGCTGCACGATCAGCGCGGCGGGCTCCGCGAACGGCTCATTCCGGGCCAGGATGGCGGGGTCCACGTGCCCGTGGGGAGACACGATCGGGAGCGCCCGCGTCTCGTCGTACAGGTCGCGCGCGACGCGGCGGACGGCCGGGTCGGGATCGAAGAAACGGTCGGCTTCGAGAACGGCGGCCACGCCCTTACACGACCGGCGCCCAGCCCGGGGCGTACTCCCGCTGCCAGGACTTCATCGCCTCGTCGTCGCCCGTGATGTGGCCCGACGCAGGATCGATTCGCAGCGCGCGCCCGGTCGACTGGGCGATGTTGCCCAGATGGCCGAGCAGGACGCTCTTCGCGCCCTCCGTGATCGGCTGATGCAGCGCGGCGCCCGTGCGGATCGCGTCCAGGAAATTCCCGATGTGCTGCGCGGTCATGTCGTCGTCGGCGCTGAGGTTGAGGCCGTCCCCCCGCTTGGCGGCGAGCGACTGCTTCACGGCCTTGCCCTTGAGATCGTAGATCGTGTAGCCGTCGCGGTCCACCACCGCGCTGCCGCCCGTACCGAGAATGGCGGTGCCTCGGCCGCGGTCGAACGTCTCCGCGCCGTTGCAGCTCTGCCCCTGCCAGATGATCGTCTTGCCGTCCGCGAAGTCGAAGCAGGCTTCCTGCGTGTCGGGAAACTCCCAGTCGTCTTCGAAGTGGTAGCGGCCTCCCGTCGAGGTGACGCGGACGGGGTAATCCACGCCCAGCGCCCAGCGAGCGACGTCGATCTCGTGCGTGCCGTTGTTGCAGATCTCGCCCGTCCCCCAGCGATGGAACCAGTGCCAGTTGTAGTGGATCACGTTGTCGCGATACGGCGTGTGCGGCGCCGGCCCCTGCCATAACTCGTAGTCCAGGTTGGACGGGACGGGCGCCACTTTGCCGCGCCCAATGCTCGCGCGGGTGTTGGCGTACCAAGCGCGCGCCAGGTATGGCTTGCCGATGATTCCCTCGCGGATCGCCTGCATCAGCTCGATGGACCGTGGCGCGGAGCGCTGCTGGGTGCCCATCTGCACGACGCGCTGGTGCTTGCGTTGTGCTTCGACCAGCAGCTCGCCCTCTCGCGGATTGTGCCCGCAGGGCTTCTCCACGTAGACGTGCTTCCCGGCCTGCATCGCGAGCAGGGCGGCCGGCGTGTGCCAGTGATCGGGCGCCGCGATGACGAGCGCGTCCACGTCCTTGTCGTCGAGCGCCTTGCGGAAATCGCCGAGCCCCTGGACCCCCCGCGCCCCGCGCCGCACGCCGGCGACGGCGGCGACGCCCTTGGCGAGCACGACCGAGTCGACGTCGCATACGTAGGCCACGTCGGCGGTGCGCCAGCTGGCGAACGTGCGCGCCAGGACCGTGCCGCGGCCGTTCAACCCCATGACCGCGACCCTCACGGTATCGCCGGGTGAGCGGACCCACGAGGGAAACTCCGGTGAGGCCACGAGGCTAAGCCCAGCGGCCGAGGCGGTCTTCAGAAATTTGCGGCGTTTCATAGGTCACGCACCTTGATGTTGCGGAAGTAGACCTCGTCGCCGTGATCCTGCAAGACGATGTGTCCCTTGCGCCGGTCTGCGAAGCCGGGAATCGAACGGTACTTGCTCTTGGCGAGGGCGGCGTCCATCGCCGGCGTGCCCAGCTCGAACTCGAGAAGTTTCGCGCCGTTCAACCAGTGCTCGCCGTGGTTGCCACGGAACACGATTTTCGAGTCATTCCATTGCCCCACGGGGCGGAGCCGCTTGCCGGCATTGGGCGCCACGAGCTCGTACAGCGCGCCCGCGCGGTGCGACGGGATCTTGCCGTCCACGTGACGGTCGTCGTCGAGCATCTGGTACTCGAACCCCAGGGCGGAGTGGTTCGGCGTGATGATGCCCTTGGCGATCGCGTCCGGCGTCATCTGACTGCCCTGGGCCATGGACAGCTCTTCGGAGACGTTGTACTTGACGCCGCTGTTCGCCCCGGGCGTCACCTTCCATTCCCAGGTGAGCTCGAAGTCCCCGAACGTGTCCACCGTCATCAGGTCGCCGCCGTTCAGGGGTCGTCCGTCGGGGACCCTGGGCACGTTGCCGGTGGCGATCTTTTTTATCGTGCCGTCCAGCACCACCCAGTGCGCCGTGGGCACGCTGTCGTAGCCCAGCCCGCGCCACCCCGTGAGAGTGTGCCCGTCGAACAGCAGGCGCCAGCCGGCCGCGCGCTCGGCGGCGGTCAGCTGGTTGGGCGACGCGATGCTCGCCGATCTGGTCTGCGCGGAGGCCGTGCCTGCGAGGACGGCGATCAACAAGAGCGAAAAGCGAATCATGACATCTTCTCCAAAGGCAGTGGCTCCGGCGTGACCGCTAGTCGAGCGGGCTGTAGCGTGGGAGCCAGGACATGAATGATGATCCACGCGGACACGTACGCCAGCCCGCAGACCACGAAAATCGGAGCGTAGTTGTTGCCGTTGTGATCGAGGATGCGGCCGGTGGCCCGCTGAAACAGCCACCCACCGAGGGCGCCCGCAAAGCCCCCGATGCCGATGACGGAGGCGACCGCGCGGCGGGGGAACATGTCGCTCGCGAGCGTATAGATGTTGGCCGACCAGCCCTGATGCGCGGCCGCCGCCACGCTCACGAGCGCCACCGCGATCCAGAGACTCCCGGCGCGTGACGCGAGCGCCGTCGGCACGATCGCGAGTGCCATGCCCAAGAGCGCGGTCTTGCGGGCCCGGTTCACCGTCCATCCCCGCTTCATCAGGGCTCCCGACAGCCAGCCACCGGCGACGGAGCCGGCGTCGGCCACGACGTACACGACGACCAGCGGCAGGGCCAGCTGCGACAGCTTGATGCCATAGTCCGCGTCGAGAAACTTCGGCAGCCAGTACAGATAAAACCACCAGATCGGATCCGTCATGAACTTGCCGACGACGACCGCCCACGTCTGGCGTTGCGCCAGCAGCCGGAGCCAGGGGATGTGCGCCGCTGCTGGCTCCGGCGCGTCGCCGCGAATGTGTCCGAGCTCGGCAGCGGAGAGGCGGGGTTGGGCCTCCGGGCTGCGGTACAGCGCCAGCCAGAGCGCGAGCCAAAGGAACCCCAGGCCGCCGGTGGCGACAAACGCCCAGCGCCACCCGAACGTCAACGCGATCCAGGGCACGACGAGCGGCGTCACGATCGCTCCCGTGTTGGTGCCCGCGTTGAAGATCCCGGTGGCGAGCGCCCGCTCGTTTTTCGGGAACCATTCCGCCACGGCCTTGATCGCGCCCGGGAAGTTGGCGGATTCGCCCAGCCCCAGCAGTGCCCGCGCGGCCGAGAACCCCGCCGTGGTACGGGCGACGGCGTGGCCCATCGCCGCGACGCTCCAGGCGACGACCGCCACGGCGAACCCGCGCCGCACCCCTACCCGGTCGAGCCACCGTCCGACCACGAGGAAGCCGACCGCGTACAAGGCGGTGAACCAGGAGACGACGTCGCCGTAGCCCGTCTCGGACCAGTGCAGCTCGCGCTGCAGCGTGGGCGCGAGGATGCCGAGCACCTGCCGATCGATGTAGTTGACGGTCGTGACGACGAACAGGAGGGCGCAGACAGTCCAGCGGTAGCCGAGCCTCCTCACCTCACGAAGTCCTGGTAGTACGTCTCGATCTGCGCGGGCGTGGCCGTGCCCGAGAGGATCAGAACACGGTGGCGGAACGTGGTGGACTCCCCGGACGCGAGCCGGAAGTTCAACTGCTCCTTCCCGTTGCTGAATATGTTCAGGCCCAGCGGATTGGCCGCGAACAGGCCGTATCCTCTCGCGTGCCAATAGGTGGGGAAGCCGACGTTCTTCGGATGGTCCAGCATGGCGAGCGTCACCGGCTCGCCCGCGACGACGCCGGTCAGCATGGTCCAGCGGCCCCGCGTGCCCCACACCGAGTCGCCCTCGACGCCCTCCGAGCTGCGGTAGTGGCCCGTCACGCCGGTGTTGTCGAGCCGCGGCACGGTGGTCGAGTGCCCGCCGGCGTCGGTGAACACTTCGGGCGTGGTTGACGGCTGCTCGAGCGCGCGCGCCACGCGCATGCCGATCAGTCCCTCTTTGTTGTCGACGAACGTCACGGGACCGTCCAGGGCCGTGAGCGTCGTGATGCGATCGACCGCGCGCAATCCGGCGGCGGCGCGGAACACGAAGCGCGTGTCCTCGCGCAACAGGGCTTTCCCCTGCGCGTCCACCCACTCCGCCGTGACCTCGAGCGCGCCCTCGGCCGACCCGCTCTCGACGTGGCGCACGGCCCGATGCACGATCGTGCCCATCTTGGCCGCGCGGTCGGCGGGAATCGCATCCGAGTTGTTCCAGAAGTCGAGCCCGTTCACGTCTCCGTGGTCGAACCACAGGCCGACCTGGTGCGGGTGGTCCACGCGCTCGCCCGGCCGCGGCTCGAGCGGCCAGCCGCGCGTCACCACCGCCCCGGACGCCGCCCGCAGCGGGTAGAGCGTCGGCTTCTTGAGGGTGGTGGGATAGATGTAAGAGGTGAACGGTTTCCCATCGACCAGGACGTCGACACGACGCAACTCCTCGTGCGGCACCACGTCCACCCGAGGCTCGGTCTGCGTTCCCCCTCTCCGCATGGCGGAGAGGGGGTCAGGGGGTGAGGACCCCGGGGCAAGAACCCCCAGACTCACGAGCAGCCATGACTTGCGCATTTCTCAGCCCATTACCACGTCGCGCTTGGCGTCGTCGAACATGACCTTCCGGCCGCTGTGCATCGCCGCGACCGTCATACACAGCGCGACGGAATGGCTGTAGCCCGCATCGATGCTCGCGTTCGGCTGCTTGCGGCTGCGCACGCACTCCATCCAGTTCCGGATGTTGGCGGTGGTGGACGAGTCGGCCCCCGTGTTCGCCGCGGTTTCCGCGGGCGCGACCTCCGAGAGCTTCATGGCGGCCAACTGGTTGGCCTTCATCCCCATCTCCGCCGCGGAGCGCTCGTTGAGGCCGCCGGTGGGCGTGATCTCGTTGGTGTCGAGGTTGAGCATTCCGGCGTTCGAGTAGTACAGCTCTTTCGTGCCCCCCGCCGAATTGGTCATGCGGGACGAGTACACGACCTGGAAGCCCTTCGAGGGATCGTCCAGCGGGCCGTAGTCGAACACGATCGTGGCGGTGTCCCAGCTCTTGCGCCCGTCTTTCCAGAGGTACACACCGCCGTTGGCCACGACCGAGCGGGGGCGAGGCAGCCCCGTGAACCAGTGCACCGTGTCGATCTGGTGCACCATCCACTGGTCGGGGATGCCCGACGAGTACGGCCAGAACAGGCGGTATTCGAGATACTTGCGCGGGTCCCACGCCTCGTACGGCAGGTTGCAGAGAAAGCGCTTCCAGTCGGTGTCCTGCTCCTTGAGCGCGGCGACGAGCTGGGGGCGACGCCACCGCCCCGGCTGGTTCACGTTCCAGGTCATCTCGGCCATGACGACGTCGCCGAACTTCCCCGAGCGGATGTATTCGTTGGCCATCTGGTAATTCGTGGCGCTGCGCCGCTGGGTGCCGATCTGCACCACGCGGTCCGACTTCTTGACCGCGTCACGGATCGCGATGGCGTCCTCGATGCGATGGGCGAGCGGCTTCTCGATGTACGCGTCCTGTCCCGCCTGCATCGCCTCGACGCCGTGATAGGCGTGCTGGAAGTCCGCGGTCGAGATGACGACCGCGTCGGTGGCCCGCGCCGCATACATCTCCTCGTTGTTGCGGAACGCGCGCGGCTTGGTCCCCATCACTTTTTCGATCCCGGCCACGCCCTCGTCGCGGCGCCGGCTCCAAATGTCGGACACGGCGACGATCTCGAAATTGAGCTGCTTGCCGAGCTGGCCGTACGCGGGGAGGTGTGCCTGCCGGAAGCGGTCGGAGAAGCCCACGATGCCGACCCGCACGCGATCGTTGGCGCCGAGGATCTTCGCGTAGCGCGCGGCCGGGAGAGCGGCGGCCGCGGCACCGACGACCTTTACAAACTCCCGGCGAGGCAGCCTTCTCGTGTGCTTCGACATGTGTCGTCTCCTTGTTTCGGTGCTCAAAAAGCGTGGACGGTCGGGCCAGCGGCGAGACCGGCCAGCGCGCCGCGCATGTAGGCGAACGACTGTTTCATGCCCGGCAGCGGGGCATCGGCGTCGATCTCATACTCGAGGTTGACGTATCCACGATAGCCCATCGTGCCGAGCTGCCGGAAGATGCCCGCGATCGGGATCGCGCCCTCGCCGACGATGCACTGGCTGCCCTTGGCCGTGAGGTCGCGCAGGTCCTTCATGTGCATGTCGAGCAGCCGCGGGCCCGCATCGGCGACGGCGCGCACGACGTCGGTGCCGGTACGCACCGTGTGCCCCACGTCAATGCACAGGCCGATGCGGGCGTCAAGCTTCTTGACGTGCGGCAGCGCGTCGTACGGGGAAGGGAAGTGCTTGTCCTCCGGCCCGTGGTTGTGGATCGCGACCTTGATGTCGTACTGCTTGGCGAACCGCTCGATGCGCGGCAAGAGCTTCGGATCCGTATGGATCGCGATGAGCGGCATGCCGGCGGCCTTGGCGTAGGCGAAGTATTTCTCCACGCCGGGGTCGGTGTCGTCGTCGAACGTGATCACGCCGCCGCCCACGATCACGAGTCCGGCCGCCTCGATCTCCCGTCGTGCGGCGGCCAGCTGCTCCGGCGACAGCTCGAACGGCAGGTGCACGGACTTGAAGTTGACGTAGGCCGTCCCGAGCGCCTTCACCATCTCGACGGCCTTGTCGCGCGGGAAGTTGCGGAGGGAGTAGCTCGCCACCCCGAGGTTAATCGAGGTTGGTGGAGGTTGTGAAGGTTCTGGAGGTTGTGGAGGCAGTATCCTGGGCACACCCACGGCTACGCTGGCCATAGCCGCGACGCTCGTGCCCAGAAACTCGCGCCGCGGCACCGGAGCGTGGGACATGGTCAGTATCCCGGGTTTTGGGTGTAGCAGCAGGTCGTGCCGTCGATCTGCGTCCGCGGGATCGGCCGCAGCGCGTGGTACGGCTGGACGTTGGGTCCGCCGTCGGGGTTGTACGCTCTGACCCGCGACACCAGGGTGTGCGTCCGCACCAGATCGAACCACCGCTGCATCTCACCGGCCAGCTCGCGCGCCCGCTCGTTCAGAATTTCGCCGAGGGTGAGCTGGGCGAGGGTGAGGTCCATCTCCGCCTCGTGGCCCGGGATGGCGGCGCGGCGCCGCACGACGTTGATGTACGGGAGCGCGTCCGTCGCCTTCCCGTTCCGCAGCAGCGCCTCGGCCGCGATCAGGTACGTCTCGGCCAGCCGGGCGACGAAGAAGTCGCGCGAGCCGCGCTCGTCGTTCACGCTCAGCCGGAACGGGTCGTGGAACTTGTTCAGCGACGGGAAGATCCTGTTGCTGTACGTCCGCGGCGTGTAGACGCGGTACGGCCGGGCCGCCACCGCCGAGTCCGTCAGGACCGTGTCCGAGACGTAGACCGCGGTGTCGCCGAGGTGGAATTTCGGTGCGCCCGACACCGGGTCCTTCGGGATAGTCGCCGCGTTATTGGCGTACCACACGCGGGTGAACTGACTCTGGTAGCGCGAGTCCTTGGTGCGATCGTACAGGCCCAAGAAGAACGTGGTGGGCCGGAAGCGCTTGAACGGACGGCCGTTGGCGATATCGCGCTGCATGCCGGGCAGCACGTCGTACTCCATCAGGAAGTACAGATGCCCCTTGTTGCCGTTTCCGGTGGTCAGCGGATCGTTGGTGAACTGCACCGACCAGATGACTTCCGCGTTCTTCTCGTTGTTGAAGTCGAACACGTCGGCGAACCGCGGCAGCAGCGCATACTGGCCCGACTTGATCACCCGCTGTGCGTAGTCGGCTGCGTTGGCGAAGTCGCCCGCCTGCTGTTTGGCGGCTTCGTCGGCGGCTGAGTCCGGGTCGCGCTGCCAGGTCAGGTACACCTTGGCCAACAGGTGCTGTGCGGCGCCCTTGGTGGCGCGCCCGTACTCCTTGGCCACGTACGGTAGCGTCGCTTCGGCGTATTTCAGGTCATTGATGATGGCTTCATACACACTGTCCACCGGCGCGCGCGTGAACTGCGTGGACGGGGTGGTTGTCGGCTCGAGCTTGAGGGTAACGGGCCCGTACATCTGTACCAGGTCGAAGTAGTAGAGCGCTCTGAGAAAGCGCGCTTCGGCCACGCGCTGCGCCTTGAGGCTCGAGTCCATCGGCACCGTCGGCGCCTGGGCGATCGCCGTATTGGCCGTGTTGATCGCGCGATAGAAATCGGCCCAGGTGTCGCGGATGAAGTCGACATCGGGGTTCAGCTGCGCCGTATACTCGTTGATGTACTTGTAGCTCCCGTCGGCGCCCTCGGTGTAGATGTCCGTCCCGAACTCGGTGAGCGTGAAGCCGCGCTCCTGCGCGTAGAAGCTTCGCAGCGGCTCGTAGGTGGCGTTGACCAGCGCCTGGAACACGTCGGGCGTCGGGTACGGCTGATTGGCCAGGCCGCTGATCAGGTCTTCGTTCAAGTCCACGCAGGCGGCGAGGCTCAGCAACCCCGCGCCCAGCAGTGCCATCATGCGTCTCGACATGCGGGTCTCCCGGCCTCTAGAAACTCAGCGTGACGCCAGTCAAGAGCGTCCAGTAGCTCGGCGTGGCGGCGGCCTCCGCGTAGCCCGCGCTCGTCCGGTCGCCCGTGCCCGTCCGTGACTCCGGGTCCAGTCCACGGAAGCGCGTGAACAGGAACGGATCGAGCGCCGTCACGTAAAACCGCAGCGACCGGGCGTGCCACGGCCCCCCATGGACGCCTGGCAGCGTGTAGCCCAGCGTGATGCTGCGGACGCGGATGAACGACCCGTCCTCGTAGCGCCGCGTGTCGCCGAACGGCGGATTCTCCTGATTAAAGGTGGGGCGAGACTCGACATTCGAGGGGTGGGTCGGCGTCCAGTAGTCCGTGACGAGGTTGTTGTAGCGACCCTGCATCGTGCTCTCGCCCACGAGGAATTGGTCGTTCGCCATAAAATCCACCCGGGCGACCGTCATGAGGGAGAGGTCGAATCGCTTCCAGTCGAACCGGCTCGTCATGCTCCCGGTCCAGGCGGGGAACGGCGTCCCGAGGATGACGCGGTCGTTGCCGTCGATCTTCCCGTCGCCGTTCACGTCGGCCACGCGGATCTGTCCGGGCTTCGCTTTGTATTGCTTGGCCAAGAGGGAGTCTTGCGCCTGCCAGATTCCCACGAACTTGTTGTCGTAGTACACGTCGATGGGCTGCCCGATGAACCACTTGTTCAGGACGTCGTTCACGCCACCATAGAGACTGACGATCCGGTTGTGGTTGGTGGACCAGTTGAGGTCCTGGCTCCAGCGGAGCCCGTGCCAGTCCTCGATCGGCACGACCGACAGGGCCACCTCGAGGCCGGTGTTGCGCGTCGACCCGATGTTCTGGAGGATGCTGGTATACCCGTTGGTGGGGGGGATCTGCCGCCGCATGATCAGGTCCTTCGTGTCCGCCCGATAGTAGTCCACGGAACCCGACAAGCGGCCGCGCAGCGCGGTGAACTCCAGCCCGAGGTCCAGTTGGCCGGTGTTCTCCCACTTGAGGTCCGGGTTCGGCAACGAGCCGGGTCGGTATCCGGGTGCCGCGTTGTTGTTGTACGAATACATCACGCGGGTCATGGACCCCAGTGTCTGATACGGGTCGATTGCCGTGTTGCCGGTGTGCCCGTAGCTGGCCCGGAGCTTCAGATCGGAGAAGAGGTTGGTGCGCCGGATGAAGCCTTCCTCGCTCAGGCGCCACGCCAATGCCACCGATGGGAACATGGCGTACTTGTGCCCGCGGGCGAGCCGCGACGACCCGTCCACCCGGGTCGTCAACGTGAGGAGATACTTGTCCTTGAACGCGTAGTTCAGCCGGGCCATGTACGATTGCAACGCCCATGCGGTCAGGTCGCTATACAGGCCGTCGATGTGGGTGGCGGACCCGATGTCGTAGAACTGCTGCCGCTCGTAGGGAAGGCCGGCCGCGTGCATCGTGTCATCCTCGGTCCGCTGCTGCTGGATGCTGTACAGCAGGGTGAGGTCAACGCGGTGGTCGCTGCCCACGTTGCGGCGAAACGTCAGGATGTTGTCCAACGTGTAGGCGGTCGTGCGGTTCTCCCACAGCCCCGCATCCGCGCCGCTGCCCTGATTGACCTGGGTCTGGGCTCCCTGGAACACGCCACGCCGGTTCGAGCTCACGTTGCCGCCGAAGTTCACTCGCCAGGAGAGTGCGTCCGTCAGGCGGTAGTCGGCGAATAAGGTCCCGGACACCAGCGTGTTTGCCCGATTGTCCACCCAGTTCTGCACGTCCGAGAGCGGGTTCACGCGCTGCCCGTCCGGGGTCGGCTTGAACAGGAGGTTCCCCGCGCTGTCATACGGCACGGCGAGAGGGTTGTTGAGGAGCGCCTCGCTGTAGATGCCGTCGCCTCTGCCCAGGTTCTGGTCGGTCCGGACCAGCGACGCCGAGGTTCCCACCTTGAGGCGGTCGTTCAGCTCGTGGTTGAAGTTGAACCGCACAGACCGCCGCGTGAAATCTTGACCCTGCAGGATGCCCTGCTGAGTGAGCTGCCCCCCGCTCAACGCGAAGCGCGTCCGCTCGTCACCGCCCGCGATGCGGATCTCGTTGTTGACCTGCTGGCCTTGGCGCAGCACCAGATCCTGCCAATTCGTCGAGCGCCCGGCCTGGATCGACGCCAGCTCGACCGGCAAGAAGATCTGGGCATCGCCGGAATCGCAGGCCGCGACGCCGGCGTCGCAATGGTAGTTCCCGGTCGTGCGGTTCGCGTCGCGCTTGAGCTGCGCGTACTGCTGGCCGTTCATCATCTGGATGCGGGATCGTTCCCGCTGCACGCCGACATAGCTGTCGTACGTGAAGGTGGTCGGTCCCGCGCTGCCCTGTTTTGTGGTGACCAGCACGACGCCGTTCGCGCCACGCGAGCCGTAGATCGCCGTGGCCGAGGCATCCTTCAAGACCTCGATCGACGCGATGTCGTTCGGGTTCAGATCGGTGACGCCTGCCGCGGGAATCCCGTCCACCACGTACAGCGGATCGTTGCCGGCCGTGACGGAACGCGCGCCGCGCACCCGGACGCGGACGCCGTCGCCCGGCTTCTGGCCAGTGGTCACGATGTCCACGCCCGCCACGCGTCCCTGGATCGCGCCGACGGTATTCACGGTGGGCGTGCTTTTCAGGTCTGCGGCCGCGACGGAGGAGATGGAGCCCGTGATATCCCTGCGGACCTGCGTGCCGTAGCCGACGACGACGACTTCCTGCAGGGCGACCGGCAGCGGCTGCAGGTGGAGGTTCGCGGTCGCGGTCTGACCTGGCGCCACGACCACGCCCGCGACCTCGCCGACCTCGTACCCGATCAGCCGGGCCTGCAGCCGGTGTGTCCCTGGGGGGACTTGGGCGATCGCAAACCGACCGTCGTGGTCGGCTGTGGCGCCCAGGCCCGTGCCCGCGACGGTGACGCGGACCTCCGGGAGCGCGAGGCCGGTCTCCTGTGCGGTCACGACACCGGCGATGACGCCGGTCTCAGGCGCGACAGGCCCTACCTGCTGGCCCGCCTGCTGGGCCCGCCCGACTCCGAGCGGCAGCAGCGCGCAAAGCAGCAGGTAAAAGGAAAGGCTTGGAGAAACGGCGGTGCGACGGCGCTTCCGCATCGGTCCTCCCGGTCGACGGCGTTCCGGTTCGAGTGTGCGACCGCAAGCGGCGTGCCCCTCGTGAGGTCGGTCACGCGGTGCGCGGTGACGCGTGTACGGATCGCGTCCCGCGATGCTCGCATCCTACGGGTGTCGCGCCGCCGCGACGCGGGGCCGGGCAGGTGCGGGGTCCGACCGACACCGCTGCCCGCAGTGAGGGCGGGCGCACGTCTTGCGATGCAACGCCCCGCGCAGCCCCATGCTCACACATCCCTCACCCGACCCGACGGGCCGACGGGCGGCGCCGCAGCGCGCCTCGCGCCTGCTCGGGGGCGTCGTGCTGGCCGCGGTGGCCGTGGGTGTGCTCGGCGGCTGCGAGCTGCGTCGCGTCCCGGACGGCGCGTGGCGGCTGCGGGGGCTCGCCACTCGGTCACCCTCCGCGCAGGCATCATCGACCGCGGCGCCGCCGCGAGTCTATGCGCTCGACGCGGAGGGGCTGACCCGCGCCAAACGGCGCATCGAGAGCGGCGACCAGCGGCTCCAACCGGCGTACGACCGGCTCGTGCGAGAGGCCGGAGCCGCACTGCAGGTCCCCGCGGCGTCGGTGATGGACAAGCGCCGCATCCCGCCGAGCGGCGACAAGCACGACTATGTGAGCATGGGTCCGTACTGGTGGCCCAACCCCGCCAAGCCGGGCGGCCTTCCCTACGTGCGGCGCGACGGTGAGCGCAATCCGGAAATACGCAACGACTACGACGCTCCCCGACTCGCCGCCGTCACCGGCGCCGTCACCACCCTCGCCCTCGCGTATTACTTTACCGACGACGAGACGTACGCGCGGCGCGCCACCCTGCTGTTGCGCACGTGGTTCCTCGATCCCGCCACGCGGATGAATCCGCACCTGCGGTACGGACAGGGCATTCCGGGCATTACCCAGGGCCGGGCCGCTGGGATCATCGAAACGCGCGGGTTCGTCGGCGTGGTCGACGCGATCGGCATGCTGGAGCGCTCCCCCGGCTGGACGGCCGCGGACGACCGCGGCATGGCACAGTGGTTCTCCACGTACCTCGGGTGGCTGCGCTCGAGCCCCATCGGCAAACAGGAGCGCAACGCGCACAACAACCATGGCACGTGGTACGACGCGCAGGTCGCGGCCCTGGCGCTCTTCACCGGCGACACCGCGCTGGCGCGCTCCACGCTCGCGGCCGCCAGGACGCGCCGCATCGGCGCGCAGGTCACGGCCGACGGCCGCCAGCCCTACGAGCTGGCCCGCACCCGCTCCCTCGCGTACAGCGCGATGAACCTCGAGGGCCTGTGCCGGTTGGCGGAGCTGGCACGACACGTTGGTGTGGACCTCTGGTCCTACCGCTCGCCGCGGGGGGGCAGCATCCGGAAGGCGCTCGACTATCTGGCACCGTACGCCGATGCGCGGCGCAAGTGGCCCGGCCGCCAGATCACGCCGACCGAGCCGGACTTCCTGGTGCTGCCGCTCGAGCAGGCCCGCCTGGCGTACGGCGACGCGCGCTATGGCGCGCTGCTGCGGCAGATCCCGGAAGACGCCGTCCGCTCGCACCGCGCGCAGCTCTTGTATCCCGAGCCGGACTCCGTCCCCGGATCCCCGCGCGCCGGCTCATGACCTCGCCCGGCGACATCGACCGGCGTGAAGCGCTGCGCCGCGCCGCGCTCGTGCTGGGCGGCGTGTTGTCCGCTCCGCTCGCCGCGGGCGTGCTCGCGGGCTGCGAGGCGCGTGGCGTGCCGGACGGGAGATGGCGTCCCCGCGCCCTCACTGCGGACCAGGCCGAGCTCGTGGCCACGATCGCCGAGCAGATTCTTCCCGAGACGGACACCCCGGGGGCCCGCGCCGTGGGCGTCCATCGCTTCATCGACGCGCTGCTGGCGGAGTCGTACTCAGCGGAGCAGCGGGAGCGTTTCGTGGCCGCCCTGGCGGAACTCGGCCGGGCCTTTCAGACGAGCACGCCGGACCAGCAGCGCGCCCTGCTCGATCGCTTGGACCACACGGCAGCGCCGTTCTTCCGCACGCTCAAGGAGCTGACGCTCGTCGGCTATTACACGTCCGAGATCGGCGCCACGCGCGAGCTGCACCATGCCCCGGTCCCGGGCCGCTACGACGGGTGCGTCCCGCTCGCGCAAGTCGGGCGGACGTGGGCAGTGTGACCCGCGACGATCCCTACGACGCCATCGTCGTCGGCTCCGGTATCACGGGCGGCTGGGCCGCCAAGGAGCTATGCGAGCGGGGGCTCAAGACGCTGGTGCTGGAGCGCGGCCGGCACGTGGAGCACGGGAAGGACTACGTCACGGAGTGGCTGCAGCCCTGGCAGCTGCCGCACCGCGGCCGCGGCGAGCAGGAGCTGTACGAGCGCGACTACCCCGTCCAGAGCAAGAACTACGCGTTCGGGGAGACGACCCGGCACTTTTTCGTCAACGATCGGGAGCATCCGTACATCACGGCCGACGATCAGCCGTTCCGCTGGATCCGGGGCTACCAGCTCGGCGGCCGCAGCTTGATCTGGGGCCGGCTGTGCTGGCGCTGGAGCGACCTCGACTTCGAGGCGAATCGGAAAGACGGCCACGGCGTCGACTGGCCGATCCGATACAAAGATCTGGCCCCCTGGTACGCGCACGCCGAGCGGTTCGTGGGCGTGAGCGGCGAGCGGCTGGGCCTCGCGCACCTGCCCGACGGCGAGTTCCTCCCGCCCTGGCAATTGAACTGCGCCGAACAGGTCGTGAAGCGCGGGATCGAGCGCGTGTTCCTCGGGCGTCACATGACCATCACCCGGGTCGCGAACCTGACCGAGCCGCACAACGGGCGCGGGCGCTGCCAGGCGCGCAACCAGTGCGCCCGCGGCTGCAGCTACGGCGGCTACTTCTCGAGCCTGAGCGCGACGCTGCCGGCGGCGCAGAAGACGGGAAACCTGACCGTCCTCACCGACGCGATCGTGCACAGCGTGATCTACGACGAGCGCAAGGACCGGGCGGTGGGCGTGCGCGTGATCGACCGCAACACGAAACAGACGCGCGAGTACGCCGGACGCCTGATCTTTCTCTGCGCCTCGACCCTCGGTACCGCGCAGATTCTCCTGAGCTCCACTACGCCCCGCTTCGCCACAGGACTCGCCAATTCGAGCGGGGAAGTGGGCCATAACCTGATGGACCACATCTCCAAGGCGGGCGCCAGCGGTACGGTGCCTGGCCTCGCGGACAAGTACGTCTACGGCCGGCGGCCGACCGGGACGTACATCCCGCGCTTCCGCAATGTGGGAGGGCGTGGGGAGGCGAAGGTCGGTTTCCTCCGGGGATATGGGATCCAGGGCGGAGCGGGACGCGACGGCTGGATGCGCGGCGCCACGCTCGCGGGATTAGGGGCGGAGCTGAAACGGCAGCTGCGGGAGCCCGGGCCGTGGCAGATGACGCTGCAGGGATACGGCGAGTGTCTCCCGCGGCACGAGAACTACGTCGATCTCGACCCGGCGCGCACGGACCAGTGGGGGATCCCCTTGTTGCGCGTGCACTGCGCCTGGAGCGAGAACGAGCGCGCCATCCGTGAAGACGTGAAGACCCAATCGGCCGAGATGCTCGAAGCGGCCGGGTGCAAAGACGTCGAGACGTACGACCACGACGGTCCGCCGGGGTTCAGCGTGCACGAGATGGGGACCGCGCGCATGGGCCGCGACGCCAGGACGTCGGTGCTCAACGCCTACAACCAGGCGCACGACGTGCCCAACCTGTTCGTCACCGACGGCGCGTGCATGGCGAGCTCGTCCTGCGTGAATCCGTCGCTGACCTACATGGCCCTCACCGCGCGGGCGGTGGACTACGCGGTGGGCGAGCTCAAGCGCCGCAACCTGTGAGCGGGTCCGCGCGCGCCGCGCAGGCGCAGGTGGTGGCGACGTCGTTCTTGGCGCTGTTCGCGATCGTCGGCATCGCGCTCTACGGCTTGCCGTTCTTTTACGACTACATGGTGCGCGAGTTCGGCTGGTCGCGCGCCCAGGTCACGTCGGGCAATGCGGTCTCCAAGCTGATCGTGGGGCCGCTGTTCGGCTTCTTCGCCGGCTGGATGGTGGATCGGTTCGGCCCGCGGCGCCTGATGGTGGCGGGGATCCTGATGGCGGGCATCGCGCTGGTGGGGCTCGGCGCGATCCACACGCTGGCGGGCTTTTACTTCTTCTATCTCTTCAACGCGCTGGGCAACGTGTGCGGCGGCCCGCTCCCGAACCAGGTGCTCCTGTCCCGCTGGTTCACGGTGGCGCGCGGGCGTGCCATGGGGTTCGCCTATCTCGGGATCGGCATCGGGGGCGCGCTGGTACCGTTCCTGGCGGTGTGGCTGGAACGGGTGGTGGGATGGCAGGGAGCGTTGCAGCTACTCGGCGCGCTGATCATCCTCGTCGCCCTGCCGCTCGCGCTCGTCGTCAGGGAGTCGCCGGAGCAAACCTCCCCAACCTCCCGGACCTCCCCCAACCTCCCCCAACCTTCCGTCGGTACGGTCTTTCGCGCGCCCGCGTTCTATCTCCTTCTCGCGGGCAGCATGTGCTCGATCGCCGCGGTGGGCGGCACCAACCAGCACTTGAAGCTCTTCCTGAGTCTCGATCACGGCTTCACGCAGGCTGCGGCCGCGCGGATCGCCTCGCTGGTGCTCGCCTCGAGCCTCGTGGGCCGGCTGGGGATGGGATGGCTGGCGGATCGGTACCCGAAGAAGTACGTCATGCTGCTGATCTATGGGCTGGTCGCGTCGGGAATCCCGCTGCTGTTCCTGGTCGGCAAGCCGGGGGCGATCTACCTGTTCGCCGTGATCTTCGGCATCGGACTGGGTGGGGAATACATGGTCATTCCCCTCATGGCGGCCGAGCTGTTCGGCGTGCGCGTGCTGGGGCGCGCCATGGGCGTCGTCCTGACGGCCGACGGCGTGGCCGAAGCGGTCGCGCCCGTGCTCGTGGGCCGGATGCACGACGTGTCCGGGAGCTACGCCACCGGCTTCGTGGCGGTGATCGCGTTCGCGCTGGCGGGCGCCGTTGCGATTTCGTTCTTGCCGCGGGCCTCACCCCCTGTCCCCCTCTCCCTATCGGGAGAGGGGGAACGCTCTGCCGTCCCCCCTCTCCGCATTGCGGAGAGGGGGACAAGGGGGTGAGGTGAAACGCGTCGGCGTGATCATGAACGGTGTCACCGGGCGTATGGGGCTGAACCAGCACCTGGTGCGATCCATCCTCGCCATCCGCGAGCAGGGCGGGGTGCCGCTCCCCGACGGCGACCGGCTCGTCCCGGACCCAATACTCGTGGGCAGGAGCGAGGCGAAGCTCCGGGAGATCGCGGCCGCTCATGGCCTGACCCGCGTTTCGACCGACTTGGACGCCTGCCTCGCGAACCCCGCGGACGAGATCTACTTCGACGCCACCGTGACGAGCCTGCGCGTCGGCCACGTGCGTCGCGCGATCGCGGCGGGGAAGCACGTCTACTGCGAGAAGCCGGTTGCGGCCACCACCGCCGAGGCACTCGAGCTCGCGAGCGCGGCCAGCCGGCGCGGCGTGAAGCACGGTGTCGTCCAGGACAAGCTCTTCCTCCCCGGCATCCGCAAGCTCAAGCGGCTGGTGGACGACGGCTTGTTCGGTCGCATCCTGAGCGTGCGTGGGGAATTCGGGTACTGGGTGTTCGAGGGCGACGACGAGGGCGCCCCCGCACAGCGACCCTCGTGGAACTATCGCCACGAAGACGGCGGCGGACTTATCCTCGACATGTTCGCCCACTGGCGCTACCTGCTCGACCACACATTCGGGGCGGTGACTTCGGTGCAGTGCACCGGAGCCCGTCTCATCCCCGAGCGGGTGGACGAGCAGGGCCGCCGTTACGCCGCGACGGCCGACGACGCCGCGTACGCCACGTTCAAGCTGGCCGGTGCCACCGGCGAGATCCTCGCGCAGTTCAATTCGTCGTGGGCCGTGCGCGTCTACCGCGACGACTTGTTACAGATCCAGGTCGACGGCACGCTGGGCAGCGCCGTCGCGACCCTGCGCGATTGCAAGCTCCAGCGTCGCGCCGATACGCCGCGCGCGGTGTGGAACCCCGACGTGCCCGACCCGGTCGACTACCGCGCGTCGTGGCAGGACGTGCCCGACGACGGGCCCTTCGACAACGCGTTCAAAGTGCAGTGGGAGCGGTTCCTGCTGCACGTCGCGACGGGCGCGCCGTTTCCCCACGACTTCTGCGAGGGGGCGAAGGGGGTGCAGCTCGCGGAGCTGGCGCTGCAGTCGTGGCGCGACCGGCGCTGGATCGACGTCCCGGCCCTTAGTCCCCCCTCTCCCGAAGGGAGAGGGGGTCAGGGGGTGAGGACTGGCGGCCGGAGCCGCGCGCCGGGGGGCAAGGTCATCCGTCTACCACTCTCCGACGGCAGCATCGCGCCCTACGCGATGCACGAGCCGGTGGTGTGGAGCGCACCGACGGGACCGATCCGGAGCCGGGTGGCCTACGCGGCGGCCCATGTCGTGTCCGACCCGCGCGCCGACCGCGATCCTCTGTCGGCCGCGCCGGTCGACTGGGAGGCCACGCTCGCGTATCGCCGCCACCTGTGGTCTCTCGGTCTGGGCGTCGCCGAAGCGATGGACACGGCCCAGCGCGGCATGGGCCTCGATTGGCCCGCGGCGCGCGAGCTGATCCGCCGGTCGCTCGCCGAAGCGGGCGCGACGGGCGGCACGATCGCGTGCGGCGCCGGCACCGACCAGCTCGCGCCGGCCGACGGGGTCACACTGGCCGACGTGGAGCGCGCCTACGAAGAGCAGGTCGGTTATGTGGAGGGACGAGGGGGAAGGGCGATTCTCATGTCGAGCCGGGCGCTGGCGCGCGCCGCGCGCGGACCCGACGACTACGCCCGCGTCTACGGGACCGTGCTGCGGCAGGTGAGTCGCCCCGTCATCTTGCACTGGCTCGGCGACATGTTCGATCCGCAGCTCGCCGGCTACTGGGGCACGCGCGATATCGACGAGGCCATGGGCGCATGTCTCCGGGTCATCACGGAGCACCATACGAAAATCGACGGGATCAAGATCTCCCTGCTCGACGCTGAGCGCGAGATCGCGCTGCGCCGCAGCCTTCCGGACGGCGTGCGCATGTATACCGGGGACGACTTCAATTACGAGCGGCTGATTCTGGGCGACGCACAAGGATACAGCGACGCGCTGCTCGGCATCTTCGACGCGATCGCGCCCGCGGCCTCGGTGGCGCTGCAGGCGCTCGACCGCGAGGACGTACCGGCGTATCGCGCGGCGCTCGAGCCCACCGTGCCCTTGGCGCGTCATATCTTCCAGGCCCCGACGCATGCGTACAAGACTGGCATCGTGTTCCTCGCGTACCTGAACGGCTACCAGGCACACTTCCGGATGATCGGCGGCGCGGAGAGCTGGCGCTCCGTGCCGCACCTCGCCGAGCTGTTCCGGCTCGCGGACCGGGCCGGGCTCCTGGCGGATCCGGACTGCGCGGCGGATCGGATGCGGCGGGTGCTGGCGCTCGCCGGCGTTGACTGACCCATGGACAGCCTGGGGCGCCTCAGCTTCAACCAGATCACCGCCGAGCGCGCGAGTCTCAAGGACATCGTCGACGCCTGCGCCCGCCACGGCGTGCCGTACGTCGCCGTGTGGCGCCACAAGCTCGCCGAGGTGGGGGTGAAGACGGCGGCTTGTCTGCTGCGCGACGCGGGCGTCCGTGTGTCGAGCGTGTGCCGCGGCGGGATGTTTCCGGCGGCCGGTGGCGACGAGCGGGCGGCGCGGATCGAGGAGAATCGCCGCGCCGTGGACGAGGCGGCGGCGCTGGGGGCGGAAGTGCTGGTGCTGGTATGCGGGGCGGCGCCCGACAAGGATATCGCGGCCGCCCGGCGCATGGTGGCCGACGGCATTGCGGCGCTGGTCCCGTACGCGCGGGAGCGCGGTGTGCGCCTGGGGATCGAGCCGATGCATCCGGGATTCGCGGCCGAGCGCTCCTGCATCACGACGCTCGGGGAGGCGCGCCGACTAGCCGAGCGGTTCGACCCGGCGACCGTGGGCGTCGTGGCCGACGTGTATCACATCTGGTGGGACCCCGAGCTGTACGACGAGCTGGCACGGGTGGCCGGCCGGGTGGTCGGGTTTCACGTCTCGGATTGGCTCGTCCCGGTGCACGACATCCTGATGAATCGCGGGATGATGGGGGACGGCGTGATCGAGCTGCGGCGCATCCGCGAGGCGGTCGAGCGCACCGGCTACGCCGGCCCGATCGAGGTGGAGATCTTCAACGAGGGCGTGTGGGATACACCGCTTGATACCCTCGTACCGCTGATTAAGGAGCGATTTCTCTCATGCGTGTGACGACCACATGTCTCCTCGCCGTGTGCCTCGCCGGCCGCCCGCTCGCGGCGCAAGTGGTTCCCATCGGCGCCAACGACATCTCCGGTGTGGTCACCGGCCCGAACGGACCGGAATCGGGCGTCTGGGTCATCGCCGAGACCCACGACCTGCCGACGAAGTTCGTCCGCATCGTCGTGACCGATGATCAGGGACGCTACCTGATACCAGACCTCCCCAAAGCGACGTATGCAGTCTGGGTGCGTGGCTATGGGCTCGTCGATTCGCCGCACGTGCAAGCCGCGCCCGGCAAGGTCCTGAACCTCACCGCGGTGGCCGCTCCCAACCCGCGAGCGGCCGCGGAATACTATCCGGCCGGCTACTGGTTCTCGCTGATCCGGGTCCCGGACAAGCGGGAGTTCGCGGCCGCCACGTCCACCGGAGCCGATGAGACACATAGCGCCCCCGCCGTGAAGAGCCAGGCCGAGTGGCTCAGGATCATGAAGTCGGGCGGGTGCTGGGCTTGTCATCAGCTGGGCAGCAAGGGCACTCGGGAGATTCCCAAGTCGCTCGGCACGTTCCCATCTTCGGTGGCCGCGTGGGAGCGGCGGCTGCAATCGGGACAGGCCGGCGCCCAGATGATGGGCACGCTGAGTCAGCTGGGCGCGCAACGCGCCCTCGCCATGTTCGCGGACTGGACCGATCGGATCGCGGGCGGCGAGGTGCCGCCGCCGCCGCCCCGGCCGCAGGGGGTGGAGCGCAACGTGGTGATCACCGAGTGGGACTGGGCGGACCCCAAGGCGTATCTCCACGACGAAGTCTCCACCGATCGGCGCGCTCCGACGATCAACGCCCACGGCGCGCTCTACGGATCGCTCGAGTTGAGCGCCGACTACCTGCCCGTGCTCGATCCCGCGCACAACACTGTCAGCCGGGCCCCACTCACCGTGCGCGACCCCAGTACGGTGCCGGCCGCCGGGTCGCAGCTGCTGCAGCCATCGGCCTACTGGGGCGGCGAAGTCATCTGGACCAGCAAGGCCAACGTGCACAACCCGATGTTCGACGAGCGCGGTCGCGTGTGGCTCACCGCCACGGTGCGCCCTCCCGAGAATCCCGCCGTCTGCAAGGCGGGGTCGAGCCATCCGTCGGCGAAGCTGTTTCCGCTCGCCCGCGCCGGCCGTCACCTCGCGGTCTACGATCCCAAGACCGGCAAGCTCACGCACATCGGCACCTGCTTCAGCACTCATCACCTGATGTTCGCGGAAGACGCGAACCGCACGCTGTGGACCTCGGGCGGCGGCCCCGTCGTGGGCTGGCTGAATACGAAGCTGTTCGACGAGACGGGCGACGAGGAGAAATCGCAGGGATGGACCGCCCTGATCCTCGACACCCACGGCAACGGCAAGCGGGACGCGTATGTCGAGCCCGACCAGCCGGTCGATCCCGCCAAGGACAAACGGATCTCCGCCGGATTGTACGCAGTGGCGCCAGCTCCCGACGGCTCGATCTGGGGGACGTCATTGGGCTTCCCGGGCGCCGTCGTACGGCTCGACCCGGGCGCGCATCCGCCGGAGACGGCGCTCGCGGAACTGTACGAGCTGCCGCTCGGCCGGTCGGGCGAGCCGATCGAGGGGTTCTCACCGCGCGGTGGAGACGTGGATCGGAACGGCGTCTACTGGACGGCCCTCGCGAGCGGCCACCTCGCGAGCTTCGACCGCAGGAAGTGCAAAGGTCCCCTCAATGGCCCGACCGCGACGGGCCAGCATTGTCCCGAAGGCTGGACCTTCTATGCGGAGCCGTTGCCGCAGCTCCAGGGGGTGACGACGCCCGGGAGCGCCGAGGCGAGCTACTACACCTGGGTCGATCAGTTCGGGACGCTCGGCTTGGGCACGAACCTGCCGATCGACACCGGCAACGGGGCCGAAGGGCTGCTCGTGTTGAAGGACGGGAAGTGGATCGTGCTGCGCGTCCCCTATCCCATGGGGTTCTACACGAAATGGATGGACGGCCGGATCGACGATCCGAGCGGCGGCTGGAAGGGGCGGGGGCTGTGGGCGACGGTGAGCACGCGCGCGCCGTTCCACATGGAGGGCGGCAAGGGCAC